>ERZ833608.370-NODE-370-length-39452-cov-8.268904_pt1 | contig 39452 bp, 30 predicted proteins | sample MGYA00519694_ERZ833608 | MGnify/ENA primary metagenome ERZ833608 (study PRJEB31850, sample SAMEA3708742) | human gut metagenome | biome: human gut; feature: human-associated habitat; material: faeces | place: China | collected 2014 ... | reverse complement strand
GCCGCTCGGACTCAGACGCCGGAATCGGCTCTGACGCCGCCTGAAAAGGACTGACCCCGGCGACGCTCAACAGGCGCTCGGAAGGAAATATTCAGCTCCGCCCCGAGCGCCGAGTGTACCCGTCTGAGAGAAATTCACGTTATGGACACTTCTCATCGCACTGAAGAAGCCCTCCTCATCGAGAAGCTTGGGCCGCCCTGCATGACCTTCCGGGTGATCTCCTCGGCGATCGGATCATGGGGATCGATGGGATCATTGGTCTTGCGACGCTTGCGCGGGGTTGCGGGAGTATGGGAAGCGGTGGCCATGGTTCTGTAGTCCTAAGGTGGACGCCGGCAGGGACGTCGTATTATCCCCGACATAAATTACTTTACAGTCTTTGACTACCTCTTCACGGCATCAACTCTCAGGATTCAGGTTAGGGTTCCCCGGGATCTTCGATTCGGCTGAGAATGTGGCCAAACTTCTGTCAGGTTCTCACCTGGTAGAGACGCTCAAGAAATGACGAACCGGCTGGCTATACAGCCAGCCAGTCCGAGATTCTGGGATTCAGGCGGACGGCCGAAATAACAAAGCCCCGCCGCACGATACCGGTGCGGCGGGGCTTTGTTCGGGCGGAGCCGAAGGTCACTCCTCGGGACGACGGATCACGAGGATCGGCACGTGGGTTTCAGCGGCCGTGTGCATGGCCGTGGACCCCATCACCGCGGCGGTGAAGCTGCCGTAGCCGTGCGAGCCCATGACGACGAGGTCGAGGTTGGCGTTGGCGTACTCGGGAAGCTTCTTGTAGGGGTCGCCGATCAGAAGCTTCGCCTGAACGTTGACGCCGCCCACTTCGAAGGGGTCAAGGACGGCCTGCACGGCCTCCTTGAAGTCCTTCTTCTGCTCGTCCTCGAGCTCCTCGCGCGTGAGCACCGGGGTCATCGGATTGACCGGGTTGGGCGCGATCGGATCGGGAACGGGCTCGGCGCAGTGAACGATGGTGAACTGCGCGTCCGGCCCGAAGAGCTCGAGATGTCCGAGCACGAAGTCCGCGGCGGCCTCGCCGTATTTCGAGCCGTCCACAAAGATGCCGACGCGCATCTTTTCAGGGATGGCGCGGGTGGCCTCGCGGATGAGGAGCATCGGCACGCGCGTGCGCGCGAGGAGCGCGTTCGAGACCGAACCGAGCAGCAACCCCTTCATCGGGTTGAGGCCGCGCGTCCCCATCACGATGAGGTCCGCCTTGAATGCCTTCGCCTCTTCGGCGAGCTTCGTGCCCACGTCGCCGTAGAGCACCCGCTCCTCGGCGTTGAGGGGCTTCAGGTCGAACTTCTTCGAAAGATCGTCGAAGGCGTTCTTGCCCGTCTCAAGGTAGTACTGCTTGACGGCCGCCATGCCGAAAAGCTGAATGATCGACTCCGGCACGGAGTACTGGACGTTGACGAGCTCGATCTCGGGCTTTGCGCCGAGGAGCGACTCGTGCCGAAGCAGGTACTCGACCACGCGGCGGCTCATCTCGCTTTCATCGACAGGTACGAGAATTCGCATGCTTGTGACTCCCTCTCACTTGTTCTCTTTGCGACTTTGAATATCTCCGGGCCTTGAAGGGCCCGGAGCGTGATGCTTCTACTTGTTGTCCTGCGGCAGGCGGACCACGACGATCGGCAGCTTCGTCATCGCGCCGACACGGGCGGCCGTGGAGCCGAGGACCGCGGACTTGAAGCGGCCGTAGCCGTGCGAACCCATGACGATGATGTCGGCGTTCTGTGCGGCATAGTGCGCGATCTCGTCCGAGGGCGTGCCCTGGCGGTTGACGGGCTTCACTTCGATGCCGGCGGCGTCGAGCACTTTGCAGGCGGGCGTCACCGCATGCTCCCAGGTGTTCTGCGCTTCACGCACGAAGTAGTCGCGCGCGGCGCCGGGCGCCACGCCGTCGACTTCGTTCTGCGCGAGCTGCACGTAGTCGGTCGCGATCGAAAGGACGTCGACGGAGGGCTTCGGGCCGAATATGCCGGGGTTGGCGGCGATGAACTCGGCCGCGCGCTCGCCGTACTCGGAGCCGTCCACGGCGAGCGTCACGCGGAGGTTTTTGCGCTCGGGGAGTCCCTCTTCACGCACGAGGAGCACGGGCAGCGTCGTGTGTTCGAGCACGCTTCTCGAGACCGAGCCGAGGAAGAAGCTCTTCGCGGGGGAGAGGCCGCGCGAGCCCATGGCGATGAGGTCCGCCTTGAAGGCGTCTGCTTCGCGGGCGACCGAGGGACCGGGTTCGCCAAAGGCGACTTTCGTCTCGGCGGCGATCCCGGCGCGCTTCGCGGTCTTTTCGCTCTCGGCGAGCTGCGCCTGGCCTTCGGCCGTGTAGACCGCGCGGACCGCTTCAAGGCCGAAGCGCTCCATCGCGCCCTCGGGGATCGGCGACTGGACGTTCAGGAGTTCGACGACGGGGTTTTCCTCCATGAACTTGGCGCGTTCACCGACGAATCGAATGGCTTCACGACTGCATGTGCTGTTGTCGGTGGGAATCAGAATCCTCATGATGAACTCCTTTGCCCTTTTGTTTCGGGCTTCGCTTCTCCCCGGGCCCTGTGGGCTCTGGTCCGGCCCGCGGCGTTGGGCGCCGGGGAAGTGGTTTGCGTGAAATCGGCGGTTGCGGGCGGCGGTCTCCCTCCCGGCGCTTCAGTCGTCCTGGATCCGCACGAGAAGGAGCGGGAGCTCCGTCCTCGCGCCGGTCTTGGCGGTCGTGGATCCGAGGACGGCCGAGCGCAGCCGCCCCCAGCCGTGGGTCCCCATGACGATGAGGTCGCCGTGATCCTTGGCGTAGGCCGCGATCATTTCGTCGGCCCGGCCCGAGAGGCGCACGCCCTGCGCCGCGAGCCCGCGGGACTTGAGGAGCGCGAGCATGGCGTCAACGGACTCGTGCCAGAGCGCGCTCTCCTCCTCCTCATACCGTCCGCGCGTCTTCTCGAGCACGGGTTCGAAGTCCTTCGGGCCCGTGAGGGTGCCGCGCTCGTAGTCAGGGAGCACGCAGATCACGTGGATTTCGGGCGAGGGGCCGAAGAAGTCCGGATGGGAGGCGATGAATTCCGCCGCCCTGAGGCCGTGCGTGGAGCCGTCCACGGCGAGCACGACCCGCAGGTTTTCGTGGTCGGGGAGAAGCCGTCCGCGCGTGAGGAGCACGGGCATCCGCGCGTGCTCGAGCACGCCCCGGGAGACGGAGCCGAGCAGGAAGCGCTGCACCGGGGAGAGCCCGCGCGCGCCCATCACGATCATGTCGGCGCGGAAGTCCTCGGCTTCATGCGCGAGGGTGGGGCCCGGAGCGCCGACGCGCACGGCGCCGGCGACGTCAAGTCCGGACGCGGCGACCGCGTCGGTCACCGCCGAGAGCACGCGCCGGCCTTCCTCAACGAAGGCCGCCTGCACGTCCTCGTGCCCGAACTTGGCGAGCGCCGCCATCGGCGCGGGGTGTTGGACGTTGACGAGCTCCACCACGGGCTTCGGGTTCATGCGGGGCGCACGGCGGGCGATGAGCTCGAAGGCGCGGGCGCTCTGGGCGCTGCCGTCGATGGGAATGAGGACACGCATCTTGGAACCCCTCCAATGTTGGTTTTCCGCTGCCTTCGTCCGGTCCTGCGGCGAAGCGCCGCGGACGATGCGCCGCAGGGGCGGCGCCTCATGCTCCGGACGCCGCGCCCGGCGGGGTCGGTGGCGGCGGGGGGATTCTCCGGGAATCCCCGTTTCTTGGAATCATTATGACACTGTCCGCAGGAGGCTGTGCCGAAAAAATGGGTTGGAATTGATTTTGTCACGCCCACCGGAGCACATTGTTTTCCCTGCGTTCTGGTTCGCCCGCGCCGACCCTCCGGTCAGCCGAGGCCGGTGTCGAGCGCCATCATGATCACGAAGCCGCAGATCACCGCGAGCGTGCCCGCGTCGGAGTGCTTCGAGAGGTGCGCGGCCGGGATGAGCTCCTCGACCACCACGTAGAGCATCGCGCCTGCGGCGAAGGCGAGCATGAAGGGCATCACGGGGAGGAAGACCGGAATCGCGAGGACGACGAGGAGGCCGCAGAGAGGCTCGACCAACCCAGAGAGCGTCCCGAACCAGAAGGCCTTGAGGCGCGAATACCCCTGGCCGCACATCGGGAGCGATACGGCCGCGCCTTCCGGGATGTTCTGGATGCCGATGCCGAGCGCGAGCGCGAAGGCGGCCGACAATGCCATCGGGTCGTCCGAGAGCGCGGCCATGCCGGCCGTGAGCCCGACCGAGCCGCCTTCAGGGAAGTTGTGCAGCGTGATCGCGAGGAAGAGGAGCTCAACGCGGTGCAGCTTCGTCTTCGGGCCCTCGGGCACGGCCGCGCCCGGGTGCAGGTGCGGCATAGTCATGTCGAGGAGCTTGAGGAACACCGCCCCCGCGATGATGCCGCCAGAGGCGGTGAGCCACGCAATGCCGCCCGCCTTCTCGGTCATGTCGATCGCCGGGATGATAAGGCTCCAGACGGAGGCGGCGATCATGATGCCCGCGGCGAAGCCGAGCGAGAGCGTCTCGGCGAGCTCGCTCTCGCGCCCGGGCTTCATGAAGAAGACCGTCGCGGCCCCCGCCGTCGTGCAGAGGAACGTGAAGCCCGTGTAGAGCGCCGTCCAGGCGAGTGCGTCCCAAAGATGTCCGTCCATGACAAAGATTCCAGCAAGCGCGAATGCGAAGCATTCGCAACGTGATTTAAATAGGAGAACTCTACCGCATGGGAGGGGCGTCCGGAGGGCGCCCTGGGACGAGCCGTGCGTACGGGCGCCGCTCGAGCGTGCTCCCGACGCGCGGATCCAGAGGTTGGTGCAATCCCTTAGGGAAGGTCGCCTCGAATCAAAGACCCGATCGCTATTTCGTCTTTTTGCCCCGGCGGGAGTGCCGGGCGGGGGTCGGGAGCGGGGTGCGGGCGGCTATATTGTTTGAATCGGCCTCCGCCCGCCGCCGCCTGCGTCGACGTCGAGGGCGGAACGAATCCGTCTCAACCCACAACAAGGAAGCTTTCCATCATGCTCAAGAGCGATTTCGCCGCCCTGGCCCCCATGCCGGACGATCCCATTCTGGGTCTCGTTGATCTCTTCAAGAAGGATCCGCGCGCGGAGAAGGTGAATCTCGGCGTCGGCGTCTACCTCAACGAGGAAGGGAAGCTCCCGCTGATGGCCTGCGTTGAAGAGGCTGAGAAGCGCCTCCTCGCCCGCCGCCAGCCGCGCGGCTACATGCCGATGTCGGGCATGCCGCAGTATTGCGCCGCCGTGCAGCGGCTCGTTTTCGGCAAGACCAACCCCGCCGTCCTCGCCGGCCGCATCTCCACTGTCCAGACTCTGGGCGGCACCGGCGCGCTGCAGCTCGCCGCCGCCTTCGCGCACCAGTTCCTCGGCGTCAACGCCTCCGTCGTCTCCGACCCGACCTGGGGCAACCACATTTCGATCCTCAAGGCCGACGGCCTCGAGGTCGGCAAGTATCCGTACCTCTCGGCCGACCGCGCGTCGGTCGACTTTGAAGCCTTCAAGGCCTCGATCAGCGCCCTCGCTCCGAAGACCCTCGTGCTGATGCACGGCTGCTGCCACAACCCGACGGGCCTCGACTTCACGCAGGATCAGTGGCGTGAAGTCGCGAAGATCGTCGCTGAGAAGGATCTTCTGCCGCTCCTCGACATGGCCTACCAGGGCTTCGGCTCGGGACTCGAAGAGGACGCCTTCGCGATCCGCCTCTTTACCGAAGAGGGCATCACCTTCATGGCCGCCACTTCGTGCTCGAAGAACTTCGGCCTCTACGGCGAACGCGTCGGCGCACTCCACATCGTCACCGACTCCAAGAAGGAGGCCGACGTCGTCACCTCCATCATGAAGCGCATCGTCCGTCAGGAATACTCGAACCCGCCCTGCCACGGCGGCCAGATCGTCGCCGAAGTCCTGTGCGACGAAGCGCTCCAGGCCTCCTGGCGCGCGGAAGTGGACGGCATGCGCACCCGCATCCGCGCCATGCGCGAAGCGCTCTATGAAGCCGGCAAGGCCGAGGGCGAGGACTTCAGCTTCTCCGTGAAGCAGCACGGCATGTTCTCCTTCACGGGCCTCTCTGCCGAAGAGATGGATCTGCTGCGCGAGAAGTACGGCGTCTACGGCGTGAGGAACGGCCGCATCTGCATCGCCGGCCTCAACACGAAGAACGTCGAGTACGTCGCGAAGTCGATCGCCGCGGTCCTGAAGACCCGTGCCTGACCGCCGTCACGGCGCCTCCTGCGGCCTCCGATTCCCGCTCTTCTTTGAGCGGGGCCCGAGGCCGCGGCGCCGCGAATGAAGAAGCGAAAAGCCGCCCAGAGCCGGGAGCCTCTCCCGCGGGCGGCTTTTTCGTCGTCTTTTCCGCCGAACGGCGTCTCAAGCGCCGGCGGCGGGCTCCGCGAGGTCGCTCTTCAAGGTGAACGTGAAGTCGTCCTCGGCGTAGCGCACTTCGGGCCAGCTGCGCGCGGCTGCGGTGAGCGCGCGCAGCGGGTTGCCGCACCGCACGGGCCAGCGCTGCAGCACCGCGCCCGTGGCGCACTCGGTGAGGCGCACGGCGTGGGGCGTCTCGCCCGTGCCCGAGAGAAGGCGCGAAAGTTCGAGGCGCGCCTCGTCGGCGTCCTCCGCGTCCGTCACCGACATCACCCAGTCGAGAATCTCCGCCGTGCCGCCGATCAAAAACCCCGCGCTCGCGAGTCCGAAGTCGGGCGCGCCCGCGACGTCGGGAAGCGAATCGGGCGCCGAGACGAAGACCGTACGGCCGTCGGCGGCCGCGACCGGGTTCTCCCAGAGCCGGAAGGCGCTCTCCTCGTCCAATTCCGCGAACTCCGCCGCGCGCCCCGTCATGACGTCCACGGACGTCGCCTCGCACCCCAGCCGGAACGCCAGAAGCAGGGAAGAGACCACGAGCTCGCCGGGGAGTTCGCGCAGGAGCTCCCCGCGCGGAACGGGTTCGAGCGAAAGCCGCAGCGTGCGCGCGGCGTCGTAGAGAACGTAGTGGCTGAGGTCGATCATGAGGGCGGGACCGGGCGGACGAAGTAGGACGCAGAGGGACGAAGCAGGGTGGAGCGCACGAGGGCTGCGCTTCATTAGGACGATTGTAGGGCCGCCCGAAAGCACGGCGGCCCCGTCCGGGATCGTCCGGGCGGGGCCGCTTCTGGGAGGTGGGCCGCGGGGAGGACCGCGGCCGACAGGCTCAGGCGCTTAGAGCTTGAGCACGGCCTCCGGGTCGATGGCGATGCGGGCGTCCACGGCGATCGGCTCGCCGTCGCGGTCCGAGACCATCAGCGGGTTGATGTCGAGCTCCTTGACGAAGCGGTGGCGGGCGGCGAGCTGCGAGATGCGCAGCAGCGTCTCCTCGACCTTGTCCATCTGCGCCGGGGTGAAGCCGCGGGCGCCCTCAAGGAGCTTGACGCACTTGACGGAGTGGATCAGGTCCTTCGCGTCCTGGTCGGTGAGCGGGGCGAGGCGGAAGGCCACGTCCTTCAGAACCTCGACGAAGACGCCGCCGAGACCGAACATCACCATGGGGCCGAATTGCGGGTCGGTGGCGATGCCGGTGACGAGCTCGCGCTTGGACTTCACCATCTCCTGGATGAGGACGCCTTCGAGGCCGTCGAGGAGTCCGCGGGCCTCGAGCTTCGCGACGAGGTCGCGGTACTCGGCGCGCAGCTCCGCTTCATTGGCGATGCCGACGCGCACGCCGCCCACGTCCGTCTTGTGCGACGTGGTCTTCGAGGTCATCTTCATCACGACGGGGTAGCCGGTCGTTTCGGCGATCTTCACGGCCTCGTCTTCGGAGTGCGCCATGCCCGAGCGGCAGATGCGCACGCCGCAGGCGTCGAGGACGTCGAGCGACTCGCGGGTGGTGAGCTCCCTGCGGCCCTCGGCGGCGGCGGCCTTGAAGATCGCGAGGGTACGCACCTCATCGACGGCGAGTTCGGGCACCACGCCTTCGGGGCGGGCGATCCAGAGGCGCTGGTCGTTGAGGCGGCGCAGCGCGTCGGCGGCGTCCTCGGAATACATGTAGAAGGGCACCGTGACCTTCATGTTGGAGAGCGTCGTGAAGAACTCGTTCGTCGTCATGAAGACGCCGACGAGCGGCTTCTCGGGATGCGCTTCACGGATCTCCATGAGCGCCTTGGCGACGTCGATGTCCTTCAGGCCGAGGAACGGCAGGTAGATCACCATCACCATGTCGACGTTCGGGTCCGCGAGCACCGTCTCAACGGTCTTGCGGTAGTGCTCGAGCGGCGCCGAGGCGATCATGTCCACGGGGTTCTTCACCGAGGCGGCGGCCGGCAGGAACTCGCGGAGCTTCGCCTTCGTCTCGTCGGTGATCGGGGCCATCTGCATGCCGTATTCGCAGACGGCGTCGGTCGCCATGATGCCCGGACCGCCGGAATTGGTGACGATCGCGACGCGGTCGCCCTTCGGGATCGGGCAGTTGGAGAAGACCTTCGCGGTGGCGAAGAGGTCGCAGAGCGAGAGTTCGCGGATCACGCCCGACTGCTTCAGGAGGGCGTCGGCGGCGCGGTCGCCGCCCGCGAGCGAGCCCGTGTGCGAGGAGGCGGCCGATGCGCCCGCCGCCGAGCGGCCGGCCTTGAGCGCCACGATGGGCTTCTTCTTGGAGATGCGGGTGGCGAGCCTGCGGAAGTTCTCCGGATTGGGGATCGACTCCATGTAGAGGAGGATCTGCTTCACGTCCGGATCGTTCTCCCAGTATTCGAGCGCGGTCTCGGCGTTCACATCGGCCTGGTTGCCGATCGAGACGAACTGCGCGAAGCCCACGTTGAGGTCCTTGAGGATGTTGAGGATGCCGCCGCCGAGGGCGCCCGACTGAGAGACGAAGCCGATGTCGCCCGCCACCGGAAGGCTCTCGGCGAAGCACGCGTCAAGGCGCACGTCCGGGTTGGTGTTGACGACGCCGAGGCAGTTCGGGCCCACCATGCGCATGCCGTAGGCGCGCACGCGCTCGAGGAGCGCCTTTTCAAGGGCCGCGCCTTCGGCGCCGGTTTCCTTGAAGCCCGCGGAGATCACGACGAGGCCCTTGATGCCCTTCCTGTGGCAGGCGTCCACCGTGTCGAGCACGAACTTGGCGTTCACGACGAGGACGGCGAGGTCGACGCCGGCGGGGAGCTCGTCCACCGACTTGTAGGCCGTGAGGCCCTCGATTTCACCGCCCTTCGGATTCACCGGGTAGATCCCGCCCTTGTAGCCGTATTCCATGAGGCGCTTCAGGAGGTCCGAACCAATGGTGTGGGGACGGGTGGAGGCGCCGACGACGGCGACGGCACGAGGCTTCAGAATGTGTTCGAGCAGCATGGGTGAGCGATTCCTGTCGAAATGGGGGAAAGAAGCCGCCTTCCCTTCAAGCAGCCGCTGCCCCAAAGCCTCAGCCGGTGGGCGTGTCGGTTCGGGGCGGGGCGCGCAAGGTCGGTGGCGAAGGTGATTTTTGGATTCTATCCGAGAAAACCCGGATGAAATCAAGCGCTTTTTAAGACTATTCCGCCGGGAGTAGGTGAGACGCGAAAAATGAAGAGTTTCCCGGAGCCGGAGCCTTTGTTCACCCGGACGGCTGCTCCTCGTAGAGCGTGAACCTGCGCTCCTCGCCGTTGAACACCAACGCCGCCCGTCTGATGAGCCGCTCCGAGAGACTGTTGCTGCCGTACCGACGGGATTCCATCTGCCGGAGCGCTTCTTCAAGCGCCAGAGGTGCCTGAGCTTCGTGAGCAACAAATTTGATTTCAAACACCCACTGCACGGAACCTACATCTGCTTCGAGGTCGCTTCGCCCAAGCGCGCTGTGCATTTCCACGCGCGTGAGCAGAGCGGCGCCGAGGAGCAGAACATGCAGATAAGCCCGACACGAAGCTTCATCGCGAATAGGATATCGGTTGTAGTCGATGCTTGCAAAAGCTAGGTTGAATAGCTCTGCAATTTCCTCAATGCGGCCTCTTTCAATAATGTGTGGAAGCTTCGCGAACTTCAATCTGGTGACGGGGGTGTTCCTTAATAATTCATCAGAATAAAGAATTGCCATGGCAGTGGCGACTTCTTTGTTTGGGTGCCTGAGCTTGAAAATGTTTCCGTCACGTGATTTCAGCGTCAGATAGCCTGTCTGGACCAAAAGGGCATCCTCCTCCATGAACTCATAACTCTGTGAACTCAGGAGACTTTCGATGCTGATGGCCTTGGGCTGATCGTAATATTGCGGATTGCTGAGGGTATGGGAGGTCAGGTAGGAAAGCAATACGGCAGGCTGTCCACCGGAAAGATACCAATAATGTGCAAAGCCTCTTTGAGGGTCTTCAAAAAAGTTGAGTACGGACCAAGGTGCAAAAACATGCTTGGTGCATGTTTCCTCGAAGCAGTAACCGTCGTAGTTTGTCTTGAGTTCTTTGAGGAGCTCCTCTTCGGAGCATCTCATGACGGAAGCACATCTTTTGATGTAGTCGGGGAAATACCGCCGAATTTCATCTTCCGTGTAGCCGACCAACTCTCCGTACTCTTTGCACAACGTCAAATCTTGGAGATTGTTCAGTTCCGAGAATATCGTTGTCCCTTGGAATTTTGTAATTCCGGTGATGAATACAAAACGAAAGGCTCTGTCCGCAGATTTGATGACACCGTAAAATTGACTGAGGATGGATTTGACGTCGTCAAATGCTTCCGGACGATTGATGCATGAAGTGAGCGGGGCGTCGTATTCGTCAATGAGAAGGACAATTGGGGCATCGGCAAGCTCGAGCAGCCAGTTCCGCAGGGCGAACATAAAGCCGTCGCCAAAGACCTCCTCGGCGTTAAACCCGCAGGGACCAAAGCCTCCTGCAAGGTGAAGTTGGAGCTGCCGCGTAAATTCTTCGTGCGAGCGATAGGATTTGAGAATCGAAAAGTCAAGATGCACGACCGGATAAGTGCGGTCTTGCCAGATGGATTCGGCCGCAAGGCCGTGAAAATGCTTGAGACCATCCCGAAAGAGCGAGGCAAAGGTGGAGAGCAGAAGCGACTTCCCGAAGCGGTGTGGACGGGAGAGAAAGAATTGATAGTCCTTTTCTGCAAGACGGCAGACAAGATGGGTCTTGTCGACGTAGACGGCGCCCCGGGTTCGAAGTGTTGCGAAGTCGGAACGGCCAAGAGGAAGAGGTTGAGACGGCATGAGCAAAGGGAGCGATCGTACAGCGGACAGTCTCTTTGTTGTAGGTGTTTGGGCCGGTGCTCGACCGGAGTGCGAAGCAGCATCCCGCGCCGGAAGACTTTCTTGATCGAACTCGGCGCAGGTGGGCGCAACACCCTAAAGCTTAGGCAGTTCCGCCCATAGGCAGGGAGCGGGGTGAGGCCTAGGCTAGCGGCATCATCTCGAAAGGATCATCCGGATTGCTCGGGAGGGGCGCCGAGAGGGCGCATCCCGCCGCGGGCCGGGACAATCATCATGCACATAAAAAATCTCGCCTTCACTACGCTCGCCTGCGTCGCCGCGCTTGCCGCCGCTCCCGCTTCGGCGCGCGGCATCACCGTTGCGGTCGGCAGCTCCTTCACGACGCTTGACCCCTACAACGCCTCCGATCTCCTTTCGCGCACCGTTGCGAAGTCCTTCTACGAGGGCCTCTACGCCTTCGACAAGGACCTGAAGCCCCGCCCGCAGCTCGCCACGGGCTACGAGGTCTCGAAGGACGGCCTCACGTACACCTTTCATCTGCTCCCGGGCGTGAAGTTCCACGACGGCTCCGACTTCAACGCCGAGGCCGTGAAGCTGAACTTCGAGCGCGTCCTCAATCCCGCGAACCACCTCTCGCGCTACCGGCTCTTCAACTTCATCGACCGCATCGAGCCCGTGGACGACCTCACCGTGCGCTTCCACCTGAAGCGCCCCGTCGCGGGGATCATCCAGCGCTTGGCGAACGGCACGGGCGTGATGATCTGCCCGAGCACGTTGAAGACCATGGATGGCCGCGGGATCGCGTTCAATCCCTGCGGCACCGGACCGTACAAGATGAAGGAATACAACCCGAGCGAGCGGCTCGTGGCGGTGAAGAACCCCGACTATCACGTCAAGGGCCTGCCTAAGCTCGACTCGATCACGTGGCTCCCAGTGGCCGAGAACGCCACGCGCTCGGCGATGTTGAGGACGGGCGAGGCGGACTTCATCCACCCGATGCCCGTCGAGCAGGTGAAGGACCTCGAGAAGGATCCGAACCTGACGATCAGCATCGTGCCCTCGATCATGATGCGCTACCTCTCGATCAACAACATCCAGAAGCCCTTCGACGACGTGCGCGTGCGTCAGGCCGTGAGCTACGCGATCGACCGCGAGGCGCTCTGCAAGGTCGCGTTCTCTGGGTTCGCGCGTCCCGCCACGGGCGTCCTTCCGCCGCAGATCCCCGGAGCGGCGATCTTCGGCGAGCCCAAGTACAACCCGCAGAAGGCGCGCGAACTCCTCAAGGAGGCGGGCTACCCCAACGGCTTCACGACGAAGCTCTGGTCGGGGTACAACAACTCCACCTCCGGCAAGGTCATCCAGTTCATCCAGCAGCAGTTGGCGCAGGTAGGCATCAAGACCGAAACGCGCACGCTTGAGGCCGGTCAGCGCGTCTCGCTCGTTGAGGCGAACAAGGTGCCTTCCGAGTCGCCCAACCGCCTCTACTACATCGGTTGGTCCAACTCCACGGTCGACTCCGACTGGGGCATGCGCCCGGTCTTCGACTCGCGCAGCTGGCCGCCGAAGCTCTCCAATGAGGGCTACTACGCCAACAAGCGCGTCGACGAGCTCTTCGACCTCGCCCAATCGGAGGTGGACGAGCAGAAGAGGAACGAGTACTACCGCGAAGCGCAGATGCTCATTTGGAACGAAGTCGCCGTCGCCTTCCTCGTCTACGAGGACAACACGGCCGCCTACAACAAGCACCTCGTGAACTTCCACGCGCTGCCCGACACCGGGTACGAGTTCTACGAGGCCGAGTGGAAGGAGTGAGTCCGGACGGCATTGTGGTGAGAAAGGGGCGGTGCGCGTCGGGCGGCCGCCCTATTTTTTTGAGTGAACCCACGGTGGCGGCTCCGCTTCCGGCCGCTACATGTCCTTCAGCTAAAATCAAAGGGCGAATAAGGAGGCACGGCATGAAGAACGGAGCGCTTCCCTTGGGGGTTTGGAAAATCCCTGCTGATTTCGACGATCGAGTCGTTGTTTCGTCACGGCCTGCGGGATTTCAAAGGCCTTGAAATCGCTTCGTTGTGGAAGGAGTCCGGAATCTATCCAGTACTGCGTTTGGATTTCTCCATGTTGATTCAGGCGCGTACGGAGGCGGAATGGATGCGCAAAGCGCTTCTGATGCTGCGCATTGCCTGTGGACAAGCTGGAATTCACTGCCCATCCGTCAATGATCCGCTCGAAGCTTTCGCAGAAATTCTGTTTTCATCCGGCACGCGGGGACTTGTTCTCCTCATCGACGAATATGATGCGCCGCTCACGCATCATCTGCATGAGCCGGATGTGTTCGCTCTTCAGGAAGGATGTCTGGAGTCGCTTTTCTCGATCATCAAAAACGGGAACGAGTACCTGCGGTTCTTCATGATGATCGGCGTGACGAAGTTCAGCCATACCGGGATCTTTTCGGGCTTCAACGATCTGAAGGACATCTCCTGCGACGTCAACTTTGGCAGCCTCCTCGGCTATACCGACGGCGAAACCGAAACCTGCTTCGGTGAATATCTCGAAAATGCCGGTCGCGTAGTGAAGCTCGATAGAAAGGATCTTCTCAGCGCTCTGCGAAGGAACTACGACGGCTACTGCTTCACACCGGACACAAGCGTCCGCGTCTATGCGCCGTGGTCGGTGCTCAATTTTCTTCAGTCGCCGGAAAAAGGCTTCTTCAACTGGTGGTATGAGTCCGCCGGACAGCCGGCCGTACTTAAAAACTTTTCGGAGATCCGAGGTCTCGACTCCCCTTCAGTTTTCTTTAATGAAAGGAAGGTTGGCGTCGGGAAATTTTATGCGGGGCAAGAATATGAGGATCTCGACGAGACGCTGCTTCTCTTTCAGGGCGGATATCTTTCAATCGAAAAGTTTGGCGACAATGAAGTGAGCTTCCGGTATCCCAATGAAGAAGTCTCCGACTCGCTTGCAAGATACTGCGCGGAAAAGCTTCTGGGCGGCAGGAGCGCAGATGATGTCGGCATTGAAAATCTCATCCGTGCTCTGGATGCGGATGATCCTTCGCGCGTGATTGCCGACTTCAACAGAATATTAACGGGAATTCCGTGTGATTCTGCATTCATCGGGTCGGAAAATTGGTGCCGCAATGCTCTGGCACTGGTACTGCAGGGCGCCCGTGTCAGAACGGCGGCCGAGCGTCACAATGCCTTCGGAAGAAGTGATCTCGAGATCTTCCGCAGTCACGTCCACTGGTTTTTTGAATTCAAGTTCGCCCGCTCGAACGACCTTCTGGAACGTCGCCTCAACGAGGCGGAGGCACAGCTTCGCTCCCGCCGCTACGGTGAAGATGATCTTTCCGACCGTCGGATGATCCGCGTTGCCGCGGTCTTTTCCGGAACGAACAGACGAATCTCCGCCTGGCGCCGTGTGGACGACGCGAAGCTGTCCGACGCGTAAAGAAAAAAGGAGGTGCGTTTCGAGGACGCAGCCTCCTTGAGTCTCAATCGCGTCGAAGCCGCAGACTACTTCGCGCAGTGTGCCGCGACGGCGCGTTCAATCCGCTCGAGGGCGGCGGTGAGCGTCACCCGCGGGCAGGCGGTGTTGAGGCGCATGTGGCCCTTGCCGCCCGGACCGAAGTCCTCGCCCTTGTTGAGCGCGATTTTGGCCTCCTTCAGGAAGAAGTCCGTGAGTTCAGCCTGCGTCGTGAAGCCCAACGCCGAGCAGTCGAGCCACAGGAGGTAGGTTGCTTCCGGCATGTAGGCGCGGATGGCGGGGATGCGTTCTTCGAAGAACTTCACGGCGTACTCGATGTTCGCCTTCACGTAGTCGTGAACCTGCTCGGCGTAGTCGTCGCACTCCGTCCAGGCGGCGGCGAACCCGACCTGCGCGAAGCAGTTGCGGTCGGGCTGGCTCGCCTCGAGCTCGGCCTTCACGCGGGCGTTGAGGGTGGCGTTCTTGCTGATCAGAACGGCAGCGCGCAGCCCCGGCGTATTGAAGGTCTTCGAGGGGCTCGAGCCCCAGACGGTGATGCTGCGAGCGGCTTCCGAAAGGGTCGGGAGCGTCGTGTGCTCTCCCTTGAAGACGAAGCCCGAGTGGACTTCGTCGGAGAGGATCGTCACGTTGTGGCGGCAGCAGATGGCAACCAGGCGCTCGAGCTCCGCCTTCGAGAAGACGCGGCCCGTCGGGTTGTGCGGCGAGCAGAGGAGGAAGAGCGAGCACTCGGGGTCGGCCGCGCGTTTCTCAAAGTCCTCGAAGTCGATTTCGTAGCGGCCGTTCACGAGCTTGAGGGCGTTCATCGAGCAGATGCGGCCGTTCGCCTTCGTGAGCTGCATGAAGGGCGGGTAGATCGGCACCTGCATCAGGACCTTGCCGCCCGGCTTCGTGAAGGCGCGGATCGCCACGGCGAGCCCGAAGCTCATCGAGGGACAGTACTGCACTTCGTTGGGCGAAACCTCAAAGCCGTAGTGGCGGCTGCACCAGTCCACGGCCGCGCCCTCAACGATGCCGCCGTGGGCGTTCGGATAGCCGTAGACGCCGACGTCGGCGATGCGCTTGACGGCGTCGATCACGGGAACGGGCGTGGTGAAGTCCGAGTCGGCGACCCAGAGCGGGAGCACGTCCTTCGGATAGACCTTCCATTTGGCGGTGTCGGTGCCGGAGCGGTCGATGACGCGGTCGAAATCGTATTTCATCTAGGGTCCTAAGAAAAATAAAAACGGACAAAAGACGATGGGAGCGCCCTGCGTCGGGCGCTCCAGGAAAACTGCCCAAAAGACTAGCCCAAGAGCGCCGCACGCGGGTGGGCAATACCTCGTAGTTTCGTTGCAGAAATGGAAAAGCCGGCCGCCCAATTCCGGGACGGACCGGCCTTTCGGATCCGCTTCAGGCGGCGCCGGGTTAGCCGAAGACCTGCTTGAGGTGGGCTTCCCAACGCTTCAGGTCGGCTTCAATGGTCGGGTTCTTGAAGACGTCGTTCACCATGAAGCTCGGGAGCTTCTGCATGCCGAGGAACTCAAAAGTCTTGTGGACCGGCATGAAGAGGCCGTCGAAGCCCCGGCCCTCGAAGAACTGCTTCGGATCGGTGAAGGCCTCGAGCGGAGCGTTCCATGTCGAGGAGAGCATGTACTTCTTTCCGGTGTGGACGCCGCCCGAGCCGTACTTCTTCGAGGGGTCGCTGCGGGTGCGGCCGTCGTTGGCCTGCATGCGCGGTTCGCAGAACACTTCGTCCTCGTACTTCTTGAACTGCCAGGGCGTGCTCATCCACCAGCCCGGCGTCTGAACGATGATCGCGTCGGCGGCGAGGACCTTCGTCGCTTCGTCGGTGACGTTCCACTCGCTGTTGAGGTCGGTGACGACGACTTCGTGACCGAGGCCCGTGAGGGTCTTGACGGCCTCGTCGACCATGGTCTTCGAGAGCGTGCCGCCGTGGCCGTTCACCTTGCAGCCGGCGTTGATGATGAGGATGTTCATCTGAATGCCTCTCTTGGCGTTGTTTCTTTGATCAATTCGCGGCCGCGCGACCGAAACAGGGCCGCAGCCGGAAAAGTTTTGCATCGAACGATTCTAGAGCGCGGTGAAGGAGAGGCGGCACGCTGGAGGAAGTAGGGCTCCGGGAAAATTGTTAGGGTTTGTACGGATGAAAAGACGGCATAAGTGGGGAGTCCGACCTGGGGTTTACACCAATATCAAGGAGTATACGAGGCTTCTGCGCGAAAAAATGGGAAGATGTTGTTACATCTGCGGAGCAGAGCGTCCTCTTCCCTTTAGGACTCGGGAGGGGAAAAGCTTCCTCATGAATACAATGTCCGGTCTCGGCCGTTGGTCGACAAAACTACTGCGCGTGGAGGCGCTAAATGCAGACGGAGAGCGGCGAGGCCCGACTTCACTATGGAAAGCTGCGGGTCGGCGAGATGTTCTCCGGACCGGGCGGCATTGGACTGGCCCTCAACCGGGCCCGAACGGACAAGTTCTCGTTTGAGCACGTCTGGGCTACGGACTGGGATTCCGACACGAGCCGCACCTACAAGCACAATGTTCTGAAGAACGACGACGACGAGAGGTTCATCTGCGCCGACGTCCGCAGCCTTGACATTGACGCGCTGCCGCCCGTCGACGGCTTTCTCTACGGCTTCCCCTGCAACGACTTCTCCCTGATCGGAGAGGCGAAGGGCATCAACGGCAGCTTCGGCGGGCTCTATTCCTACGGCGTGCGATACATCCATCGCGTCAATCCGCTCTTCTTCTTCGCCGAGAACGTCTCCGGACTCTCATCGGCGAATGAAGGCGCCGCCTTCCATCAGATCCTCTACGCCCTCAATCATGCCGGTCGACACGGCTATACGATCACGGCGCATCTTTATCCGTTTGAAGAGTACGGCGTGCCTCAGGCGAGGCACCGCTACATTCTGATCGGCATACGGGGGGATCTTGGAAGGATCTTCCGCGTTCCGAAACCCTCCGGTGTTCTCAGAACCTGCCGTGAAGCGTTGGCGGGCATTCCCACCGGCGCCTTCAACAACGAGATGCCCGAGCAGAGCACCCTCGTGCGGCATCGTCTTTCCTATATTCCCGCCGGCTGCAACGTCTGGCAGGCGGAAGCGGCGGGGCTGCTGCCCGAGGAGCTCAAGCTGAACGTCAGGGGGGCGAGGCTTTCCAGCATCTACCGCCGGCTCGATGCCGACCGGCCTGCATACACCGTCACCGGATCGGGAGGGGGCGGAACGCACATGTACCATTGGCAGGAACCACGGGCGCTCACCAACCGCGAACGCGCCCGCCTGCAGACCTTTCCCGACGATTTCAGATTCTTCGGCACCCGCGTCTCCGTACGGAAGCAGATCGGAATGGCCGTGCCGTGCGATGGTGCGCAGGTGATCCTTGAGGCGCTGCTGAAGACTCTCGGCGACGAGCCTTATGAAAACGTCGCGCCCTCGGTCGGCGTCTTTGCGGCGGGGACCTACAGGCTCCCGGTCCCCAAGACGATGCCGATCCAACTCTCTCTCTTCTCCGCATGAGGACGAGCGTGATGGAGCCGACTGAAGCGCAACCGGAACTGGTGCGCCACATCTACTACATCAAGCGCTTGGGACGCCAGGAAATGGGGTCCCGGGATACACGCGCGGAAAAGGCCGGTCGCGGACGCTACCTTCTGGTTTCCCGTGAAGGGCTCGACTTCTTCCCGCCACATTCTGCCGAACGACTGAATGATCAGGCGGTGATCGAATTCACGCCGGTCTTCAAGCTTGAGGGCGGCGCGTACCCGCCGCGCTGCTACTTTCAGTATGTGCATCACAACAGCCGGACGGCGCTTGGCCAAGCGAACGGACGCAATGAACACCGCATCTATCTCTCCCACAGACTGGACGGCGGCAGGTTCTTTCAGGAGGACATCCTCGTGATGCGCCGCCGCAGCATCGATCCGGACGCCGTCAACGAGCAGGAAGGCGGCTTCGCCCCGAATCAGACCGGCTCCTGCCGGCGCTATTTCCTGGATTGGATCCGTCGGGATGAACGGCCGGACGAATGGAGCCTTTACGACCGCTTTCTCACCGCGCTCGCCACCGGCAGGAATTACTCCTCTGCCATTGTTGAAGGTTGTTTCGGCATGTTTGAAGCCAAGGTTGAGTCGGCGGTCCCCAACGGCGTGGAAATCGATCCCCGCCTCATACGAGGCGGTGCCGTCGGGCGGCCGGAGCTGTTGGACGACGCCGGCTTCCGGGACTTCGTCTTCAAGGCCTACGGGGGCAGCTGCGCCGTAACGGGGCGGGTGCTCGCCTATGGATGCCTGAGCAACCTTGAGGCGCTTCGGGTGGATCCGACGAACCGGGAGGCCTTCAATCTTCCTCAGAACGGCATTGCTCTGCGCAGCGACGTCGGATGGGCCTTCAACAACGGAATGTTCCGCATCGATCCTGCGGATCTTGCCGTTCACGTGCATGAGGCGGTGGCGGATAGCTACCTCGGGGAATTCGAAGGCATGCGCATCAGACTTGCCGTGCCGGAACTCGCGCCTCGGCCGGAACATCTCGAACGACATGCGGACTGCGTCTACGGCTCGTTTCTGCGCGCCGGCCATTCCGTTCAGGAGCTGCGATGAACGTAATGGACATGTTTTCAGGATGCGGAGGGCTTTCCCTGGGCTTCCAACAGGCGGGCTTCAACGTCGTGCTCGGCATCGACAACGACGCGGCCGCGCTTCAGACCTTCCGACTCAATCACAAGGGGGCGGTCGGCGCAGCCGTCGACCTCTTCGATGCGGACTGCATGGACCGCATCGCCCAACTTCTCGACGGACGCCGCATCGACGTGATCGTCGCCGGTCCTCCTTGCCAGGGCTTTTCGCTCACCGGCCCGAGGCAGTTCGACGATCCCCGCAACAAGCTTTATCTTCGCGTCTTCGACGCGGTCCGCCGCTTTCGTCCCCAGGGCTTCGTGATCGAAAACGTCCGCGGCATGGCTTCGCTGTACGGAGGACAGGTGAAGGACGAGATCCTGAGGCGCTTTACCGAGTTGGGCTACAACGTATCCGTGCGCATTCTCTGCGCGGCCGACTACGGCGTGCCGCAGCTCCGCCGCCGCCTCGTCTTCGTCGGACTTCAGAAGGATCTCGGCAGGTTCGAGTTCCCCGAACCCAGGTTTTCTCCAGACCAGTACGTCGGCTGCCGCGACGCCATCGGCGACCTGCCGGCCCGTACGGACGGCGTTGGTGAGGAATCGGACGTCTACCCGCAAGCCCCCTTCAGCGACTATCAGCGCCTCATGCGCGGATCGACGACGGTGCTTCACAACCACGTCGCCACGCGTCACTCCGACCACGTGAAGAGCGTGATCGCGCTTGTGCCTCCGGGCGGAAACTACAAGGATCTGCCGCCGGGCGTCGGCGACAGCAGAAAGTTTCACGTTGCCTGGACGCGGTATCACCCGGCTCTGCCTTCGAACACGATCGACACGGGACACCGCAATCACTTCCACTACGCGTACAACCGCGTGCCGACGATTCGTGAATTCGCCCGTCTGCAGTCCTTCCCCGACGACTTCGTCTTCACCGGCACGAAGACGCAGCAGAACCGTCAGGTCGGCAACGCCGTGCCGCCCATTCTCGGCCGGGTCTTGGCCGAGGCGATCGCCGGTCGCCTGAAGGGGAAGTGACCATGTGCACGCTCAACATGCTCGATCTCTTCGCCGGATGCGGCGGACTTTCCGAGGGCTTCGAAGCCGCCGGCGGATGGCGCATGCTCGCGGCCGTCGAATGGGAGCGCGCTCCGAGGGACACCCTCGCACGCCGCATGGCGACCCGATGGGGCATGACCGATGCGGAGGAACGCGTTCTTCTCTTCGACATTCAGAGGACGGCGCAGCTCTTTTCGGGGTGGAGCGGCGATCCCAAATACGGTTCCGGCCGCGGTCTGGATTCCCTCATCGGCGGAGAAAAGGTGGACGTCGTCATCGGCGGCCCGCCTTGTCAGGCATATTCGATCGCCGGCCGCATCCGGGACGAAAGGGGCATGAGGGACGACTATAGGAACTACCTCTTCGAGAGCTACCTCTCGATCATCCGCCGGTGCCGTCCCCGCGCCTTCATCTTCGAGAATGTTCCCGGTCTTCTGAGCGCGCGTCCCGACGGCAAGCCGATCAAGGACCGCATCCGCGACGCTTTCTACGAGGCGGGGTGGATCATCCCGGCGGATCTTCGGCGCGCTCAGGTGGACATGTCCGAATACGGCCTTCCTCAGAAACGCAGGCGCCTGATCATCCTCGGGCTCTCGAGGACGGAGTTCGGCCCCGACGCCGACAAGATGATCGCCCGCTTTTACGACGAGCTGCTGCCTGCCCGCAAACGACCCGCACGTACTGTCCGGGAGTGCATCGGCGATCTGCCCAGGCTTCTGCCGCTCGGAGAAAAGGCGACCTCCCGCATCTCGCATGATGCCGCCCCTGCATCCGTCACCGAGCATGAGCCGCGCTACCACAATCCCCGCGACGTGGAGCTCTTCCGCCTGCTCGCGGAGGACCTACGCTCGGGCCGCAACGCCTATGTCTCGCCGGAGAGCCTTAAAAAGCTCTACACGCAGCATACGGGGCGCGAGTCGAACATCCACAAGTACCACGTTCTGAGGGAGGGCCAACCGAGCAACCTGATTCCGGCCCACCTCAACAAGGACGGACTGCGCCACATCCATCCGGATCCGGAGCAGGCAAGGTCGATCACCGTGCGTGAAGCGGCACGCCTCCAGGGCTTCCCGGACGACTTTGAGTTCTGCGGCAGCCGCGGAGACAAGTACAGGATGATCGGCAACGCGGTGCCTCCGTATTTTTCGCAGATCATCGCCGGGGCGCTCAGGGAGCTTTTCGACTTGTACAGGATCAGCAGGGAGACGGCATGAAGGAAGTCGAACTTGTGCCGGACGCGAGAAACCTGATGGAGTCTACGCGTTCGATTGGATATTCCCTCCCGGCGGCCGTAGCCGATCTGATTGACAACAGCATTGCGGCCGAAGCGTCGTGCGTTGAAGTCTGGACCCCGACGACATCCGCTCCTCGTCTCATGATTCTCGACGACGGAACGGGCATGGACATGGAGGACCTTCACGCCGCGATGCGCTACGGCAGCCGGTTTGTGGCCGATGAACGCCGCGATCACGATCTGGGCCGCTTCGGCTTGGGTCTCAAGATGGCGTCGCTGTCGCAGTGCCGCAGCCTCACGGTTGTCTCCAAGAAGGCGGGCGGCGAATTGGTCGGCGCCCGTTGGGATCTCGACCACATTGCGGCGTCGAACCGCCCCTGGGCGCTTCAGATCCTGGAGGCGGAGGATTTGTCGCAGATTCCGTGGCGCGAAAAACTCGAAGCCCGGCCTAGTGGAACGTTGGTTCTCTGGGAGAAGCTCGACGTGATGCTCATGGGCATTCACGAAGACGGTCAGAGCGAAGTGCTGCTGCGGCGCATGCAGGAGCTCAAGGACCATCTTGCCCTGGTCTTCCACCGGTATCTGGCGGGTGAGGCGGACCGGTCGTTCCGGATTCTCTTCAATGATGACGACGTGAAGCCGGCGGACCCGTTCCTTGAGAAGCGTTCGCAGCGGCCCTTCGCCCCGGACAGCTTCCGTCTCGGGGGGCGCTCCGTCGTGATCGAGCCCTTCATCCTCCCGCATCCCAACAAACTGACGGAAGCGGAGAAGAGCGCCGTCGGCGACCTCAAGAAGGAGCAGGGCTTCTATATCTACCGCAACAAACGTCTGGTCATTTGGGGCACGTGGTTTCGGCTGAGCAGGAAGTTTGCCCTTTCCAAGCTCGCCCGCGTCAAGGTGGACATCCCTGCATCTGTGCAGACCGACCGCATGTGGTCGCTCGACGTCAAGAAGTCGAGCGCCGTCATACCAGAGGAGCTTCGTGACGCGCTCAGGAAGGTGGTTGAGAAGCTCTCCGAGCGGAGCGGCAACGTCTGGCGCAGACGCGCACGCGTGGAGAAGAAGGACGGGGAGCCCGTCTGGATCCGCACCCGGCACGACGACAAGACCGTCGGCTACGTCATCAATGACGCGAATGAGATCGTCTCGGTTTTCGTCAAGCGCCATCCGGACCTGAGGGCGTTGCTGCGTCTGATTGAGACGACGCTTCCGCTCGACGCCCTCTATTCGGATCTTGATGCGGACTATACGGTGGATGCGGGCCGACAGGATGTTGAAGAGATGCTTCGCGAGCTTGAGGCGTTGGGCATCGACACGACCGTTCTGAAGCGCGGCCTGAAGAGGAGGTGAGAGACATGAAGAGAAATTTCAAGCAATATCAATCAGGCATCAATGCGTTGCTTCAGGCGATTGAGAAAGTACAGCCGTCGCTCGAGACGCTCGACGCCGTCGCCGATGAGATCGTTCAGAAGGGCATGGCTACTTTTATCAAGCTAAACTTGTTGCCTTCCGACCTCAATAATGAGGACGTCCGGCGGAAGTTCGTCAAGGATCTTGCCGAGATGTACCGCAACGAGGTCGGCGTGCGTCTTGTGCCGGGGAGGATTCTCGGTGAGCCCGGCCACAAGCCCTGGCTGCAGAAGGCGCTCGATGAAAAGCGGCTTGAGTTCAGGAGCTACGACCTCTATCGTGAAAGACTGACGGGCCGCAGGTTCAACCCCAAGAGCATTGAAGCGATCGACCAAACCACGAGCGACATCCTCGACTTCATGGGCGACCCGAAGGCCGGCATTCCCATGAAGACCTATGGTCTCCTCATGGGCGACGTTCAGTCCGGAAAGACGGCGACCTTTACGGGCGTCTGCCACAAGGCCGTCGACGCAGGCTACAAGATCATCATTGTCCTCACCGGAACCAAGACCTCGCTTCGTAGTCAGACGCAGAGCCGACTAGACGCGGATCTGACCGGCATGACCATGGACAGCAAGGGGAACCGTGGAAGGGCATTCAAGAGCGTGGACGTCGCTTGGAATCAGCTAACGACAACGGAGACTGACTTCAACGCTCAGAAGAAGAGAGAAGCGCTGATCCAACCGGACAATCCGAAGCAGGTGAGTCTCGCCGTCCTTCAGAAGAACGCGTCGGTCCTCAAAAATTTTCTTGAATGGCTTGAGAAGGAGGAGGCGCTCGGCGTGAGCAATCTTCCGCTGCTGTTGGTCGACGACGAAGCGGACGCGGCTTCCGTCAACACGGGGAAGACGGATCCCACGCAGATCAACAGACTCATCAGGACCATTCTCGACAAGTTCCATACTGCGGCATATCTGGCCGTCACCGCCACGCCCTTCGCCAATCTCTTCATCGATCCCCAGATCGACGAGAATACGTGGAGGATTCGTCAGGACGTACTTCCGGACCTTTTCCCCCGCGACTACATCTACGCCGTTCCCACGCCGCAGGGCTACCTTGGGGTTGAGCGCCTTTTCGGCGAGCTCGGCGAGATCGAGGAGAACTCGTTCAAATACCGCACGCTGATTCCGCTGACGCAGGAGGAGGATGCGGATGACGTCGAGGAGGCGAAGGTGATCGGCGGGGGGCTCGGCGCCAAGGACGCCCTTGAGAGTCTTCCCGCCTCCCTGAGGAAGGCCGTTCTCTACTTCCTCTGCGTCTGCACGCTCAAGGACATCACGAACTTCCGACAAACCAACACGAGCATGCTGATTCATTTCGTCCGGTACAAGAAGGTTCAGCAGGGCACGGCGAAGTTGGTCGAGAAGTTGGTTCAGAGTCTCGTCCGCTTCGCGGAAGTGGAGTCCAGGCGCGTCACGGAGGAAACGCTTTCGAATCCCAACTACAAGGCGTTGGAGGAGCTCTGGAACGAAGGCTGCGGCGACGAGATGTGGTATGACGACCCCACGCGCGGTTCGCGGCCTCCCACGATGCGGGAGCTCACGAAGTTGGAGTGGAGGGACGTCTGGCGCGGCCGGTTCCTGCCCGCGGTCAAAGGCGTGCGGGTCGTCGAGGCGAACACCAATTCGAAGATCAGCAATTTTGCGGCCTACTATGAAAACGACGACGCCAAGCTGATCGTCGTGGGCGGCGACGCGCTCTCGAGAGGACTAACGCTCGAAGGGTTGGCCGTTTCGTACTTCTGCCGCCGCAGCTACGCCTATGATTCGCTCCTCCAGATGGGCCGTTGGTTCGGCTTCAAGGAGTCGATGCGCGACTACATGAAGATATGGATATCGGACTGTCTGATCGACGCCTACGGCTACACGGCCGAAGCCCTCGTGGAATTCCGGGAGACGGTCGAGACGATGCGCCGGCAGCACTGCAGTCCGGAGGACTTCGGTCTGCGCATCCGGCGGGCTCCGAACTACGTGAAGCTCATGGTGACCGCTGCGAACAAGCGCAGGACGGCCAAGCGCGTCCGGGCGCTGATCAACATGACGGGGACGCCCTTCCAGGCCTCCACCGTGCCTCTTTCGGCGGAGGAGCGACGGGAAAACGTGCAGTGCGTCTCCGATTTCCTGAGGAAGCTCGGCCCCATGGCTCCGAGGAGCCGTGAGGATTTCAAGACTGGTGGAGAGGCCGGACGCGATCTCGTCTGGACGGGCGTGCCGGGCGAACTGGTCGGCGCCTTCCTGAGGAAGTTCAATGTGCCGAATTGGGGCGGCGATCTTGAGATGGGCCCCCTTGCGAAGAAGGTCATCGAGAGCAACGACTCCTGGGTGGTGCGGGTCATCTCCGTGCAGGACGACAAGGACAAGGTCGAGGAGGACGTCTTCGGCCTGGGACCGGACGCTTCGGTAGTCTGTTCGAGACGGACCATGATAGAGAAGAGGCAGTGGATTCAGCAGCCCAACCGGGGCGTCCTCTCTCGGAGCGACTTTGCCCGTCACTGGACGAAGGCGAAGCGGGATCTGGTGCTCGAGCAGTACAAGGACGATCCTGTTCGTTCAGTTGACAAAAACCTCGAACGGATCGATCCGTGGATGGTGTTGGAGCAACCCGAGGAGCCTCCTCAGCTGCTCATTTATCCGCTGCGGACAATAAACCAAGTTTCAAATGAACGCCTTGCCAAGCTCAGGGACGCGAAGCTCTTCACTTCGGACGAACCTTTCGTCTCAGTCGTCTTCGGTCTGCCGAGGAACGGCTCGAGCTCTTCCGACGAGGTCTGGGTCGAGTACGACGTGAACCGGATCGGGCAGATGCACAAGGACGAGGGATACAACGACGAGTGGGGCGGAGAATGATGGACACCGGCATTTCCGAAATCTTCAGGAGGGTCCGGTCGCAGCATTCGGACAAATGGTTCGGAACGGGAGAGTTCAGACCCAAGCTTCAATGCATGCTGGGAATGCTGGGCGGACGGCCGTCGATGCTCGTCATCTCCCCCTGGGCCGCGCCCGAACTCAAGTCTTCGGCCGCCGTCTCCATCACGACGGATGCGCAGCGCGGCGGAAGCGTCCATCTCTTCTTTACCGTCACCGAACAGGAGTACGAAGAACTCTTCAGCAACTTCTGCGCGGATCTGCTTTCCGTAATGGAAGCCGCTCCCGATGATGGAACGGCGCTCTCAAGGCTTGCCTCGCGCTATGAAACCTGGCGTGCCTTCTGGAAGAACCCCAGGCGCGCACTCACCGAGGAGAAGGCAAGGGGACTTGCGGGTGAACTCATCCACTTTCTCAGTCTGCTCCGGGAGGGCCGTTCCCCCGAGGCCGTCTCGCGGTCCTGGACGGGACCCGACGGCGGCGATCAGGACTTTGTTCTTCCCGACGGATGGGCGGAGGTGAAGACCATACGTCAGTCCTCCTCGGAGGTGCAGATCTCGTCGCTCGAACAGTTGGCGAATCCAGACGACGGCTCCGCGCACACCGACGAGGAGGTGGACGGCCGGCTCGTCGTCATCCGGCTGCACGACAACCCCGCCGGGGACGACTTCATGACGCTGCGCAGCCTCTACGACGAGATCCTTGGGCTTATGGAGCAGGAACCTCACGCCAGGCTGCTCTTCACCAACAACGTCGAGATGGTCGGCGCCGACATGTCCGGTGGAGAGTTGGAGAACAAGATGCGCCTGAAGCTTCTTGAGCGCAGCGTCTTTGCGGTGAACAAACCCGGCTTTCCGCGGATCATCCGCAACGACGCGCTGCCGCCGGCTGTGACGCGCGTCAGGTACAGCCTGTCGCTGCCTGCGCTTGAACCCTGGAGAGTTACGGAGGAGTCCGATGGAAGGCAAGTTTGATCAGTTTGTCGACCGCTTCGTCACGGACGTCGAGGCGAAGCGCGCCGAGACGGGAGAGGGTCTGCGCAAGAGCTTCGTGCAGTGCATGAGCCGCATGATCGACGACTCAGACGCGGAGGACGTCGTTCCGGTTTATCTTGACGCCCGGTGCGGCGTCAGACGGGTCATGGCGGACGGCTACGCATACAACGGCGACGAGGGCACGCTCGTGCTCGTTGCCGCGGACTTCAACGAATTCAACGACACGCGGCTCCTCACGAAATCGGACGCCACGGACTACTTCAAAAGACTGAGGAACTTCTTCGAACTCGCCAAGGCGGGCGTCATTCAGGATCCCGCGCAGGACATTCTCGAATGGAGTTCGCCCGAGTATGGGTTGGCGGATCTGATCCGGAACGAGAACATTGAGCGCGTTCGGCTTCTGCTCTACACGGACCGCACCCTTTCGGGCAAGTTCAAGAAACTTGACAATGAGCCGATCGGCTCCGTCGGCGTCGAGGAGCAGGTCTGGGGCATGGAGCGCGTTTTCGAGCAGTACATGTCGGGCAGAGAACACGAGCCGATCGTGATGGACTTCACGGACGCGCCGCTGCGTCTTGCGGAGACCACCAGCGGAAACGGCTTCAAGGCCTATCTCGGCGCAATGCCCGCGGAGAAGCTCGCTCGCATGTACCGCGACCACGGAGGACGGCTTCTTGAAGGCAACGTGCGTTCCTTCCTTACGCTCAGGTCCAAGGTGAATCAGGACATTCGGGGCACGATACTCCGTGATCCGGAACGCTTCTTCATCTTCAACAACGGCATTGCCGCAACCGCCCGCGACCTCGTCTTCAACAATCAGGGCGAGCTCATTCAGGCGACCGACTTCCAGATCATCAACGGCGGCCAGACCACCGCCTCGCTCTCCCGCGCCGTCTACAGCAAGGACAATGCGGACGTCTCAAAGATCAGCGTCGCGCTCAAGCTCACCGAGATAGAAGGAACGCTTTCCGCGACGGAGGCGACGAAGCTCGTACGCAACATCTCGCGCTATTCGAACAACCAGAACAAGGTGTCCGCCGCCGACTTCACGTCGAACCACGAATTCCACGTGATGATGGAGAAGTGCTCGGAGCGCATAGCCGCACCGGCTGCGCCCGGGATGCTTCACGGCACCTATTGGTTCTATGAGCGCAATCGCGGCGCATACCTGCAGAAGCAGATGTTCATGACGCCCACGCAGCAGCGCGAGTTCGAAGCGAAGACGGACAAGGAGCACGTCGTGAAGAAGGAGGATCTCGCCCGCGTTCGTCTTGCCTGGGACCTGCTTCCCCACGTCGTGTCGAAGGGGGCGGCCGCGCTCTTCACGAAGTTCATGGACCGTCTCGGCGATGAGGACGAATGGGAGAAGAAGAAAGCCGAGGGGCTGTTTGGCGATCAGTACTTCAAAGATTCAATCTCGCTGATCATCATGTACAAGCAGCTGCGCAAGGCGGTTGCGGCTCAGCCCTGGTACGACAAGGGCTACCTCGCCAACATCGTCGCCTACGCGATGTCGGTGTTCTCCTGGCTGTTCAGCACGCAGCATCCCAAGAAGACCTTCAACTTCGGCGCCGTCTGGCAGCATCAGGGATTGCCGGCGCCCATGCTTGCGACCCTGGTCGACATCTCCCGAATCGTCAAGGAGGAGCTGACGGATCCCGGCCGCGAAAAGGAAAACGTCACCGAATGGGCGAAGCTCGAGGCCTGTTGGAAGAGGATCATGAAGCGGTTTCAGAACATTGGATACGTGCTTCCCGAAGACGACTGTTGGTGCCGCTCGGACAAGGAGGTCCGGGAGGAGCGGGCGCAGGCCCGCGTCGAGGCGAAGGTCGACCTCTCAGTGGACCTCATCAGCAGGGCGATGACCTACGGGCACTGGACGGACGCACTTCTGTTCAGTCACGAAGGAGGAAGGGGTTGCCTCAACAAGTCGCAGCAGCAGGGCATCATGCGCTGTTCGCAGCTGCCGCATGCCGTTCCGACCGACTTTGAGGCGAAGGCGGCGTTCAAAGGACTGGAGCTCCTGCGCAAGGAGGGCTTCAAGTTCTGAGCGGGAGCGGGATGATGACGGACGTCTTCAGCAGTGCGGAGCGCTCGGCGGTGATGACGAGGATCCGTTCAAAGGATACAAAGCCCGAAGTCTTTGTGCGCCGGTTGCTCTTTGCCTCAGGCTTCCGCTACCGGCTCCATTCCGACAGGCTTCAGGGGCACCCGGACGTCGTTCTGCCCAAGTGGCGGGTCGTCGTGTTCGTGAACGGCTGTTTCTGGCATTCGCATGAAGGATGCCCGCGTGCGGCCCGGCCTTCCGACAACGCCGACTTCTGGGCGGCGAAGCTCCGCCGCAACAAGGAGCGCGACGCCGAGAACCGGCGGATCCTCACCGGTGAGGGTTGGCGTGTGCTCGTCGTCTGGGAGTGCGCCTGCCGCAAGCGCACGTCGCAGACGCTGAGGGAGCTCATGGCGATGTTCATACGCGAAGAGACCGCACCCTATGGAGAGATCGGCCGCACGGAGGTCGCCGAGGACCGGATAGGCGGCTGTCCGGTCCTCGGCGATCCGCCGTTGGACTGATCCGTCAGGGCGTCTTCTTCCACTCCGGCAGCTGCGCCATCACCACGGCTGCCGCCATCAGCACGCAGCCGAAGCCTTCGCGCATCGAGAGGACTTCGCCGAGGAGCGCCCAGCCGGCGAGAACCGAAACCACGCTTTCGAGCGAGAGGATGAGGCTCGCCGCGGTTTCGTTCATGCCGCGTTGGCCGACGATCTGCAGCGTATAGGCGATGCCGTTGCTCATGATGCCCGCCCAGAGGATCGAGGGGAGCGCCGCCCACCAGCCCGCGAAGGTCGGGGTCTCGAAGATCCCCATCATCGTGCTCGCGATGAGGGAGCCGAAGAAGAACTGCATGAGCGAGAGCTCGATCCCGTCCACCTTGGTGACGAAGCGCGAGATCACGAGGATGTGGAGTGCGAAGACGATCGCGCAGAGGAAGACGTACAGGTCGCCCTGCGCGACGGTGAAGCCTTCGGGCAGGATGCAGAGGTACCAGAGGCCCGCGACCGCCACCGCGACCGAAATCCAGAGGAGCGGCCGGGACTTCCTGCCGAGGAGAAGCCCGATCAAGGGCACGAAGACGATGTAGAGCGCCGTGATGAAGCCGGCTTTGCCCACTTCGGTCTGGTGCACGAAGCCGAACTGCTGCAGCGACTCGCCCCCGAAGAGAAAGAGTCCGCAGAGAAAGCCCCCGAGGAGCAGGTTCTTCTTGTATTCGGACGAGCGGCGGCGCGCCGCTTCGTCGGGCTTGAAGGCCGCGAGCCGCCGGCGCATGAAGAGAACGAGAGGCAGAAGCGAGAGGACGCCCAAGGCCATGCGGCTCGACGTGAAGGTGAAGGGCCCCACGGTCTCCATGCCGACCGACTGCGCGACGAACGAGCACCCCCAGATGAGGGCGGTGAGGAGGAGGAGCCCGGACTGGCGGAGTTCGAAGAAAAGGGTGCTGTTGTTCGTGGTGGTCATTGCTGCGGCGGCAGGGTGGAGGGCGCGAAGCGCAGATTCTACGGCGCTCCGGGATGTGGCGAAACACCGATGAAGCCGCTAGAATGCGCCCTCTCCCACAGGGGAGTAGCCAGGGAGCCGGCAGTCGTCCGGCATCCGCCCGTCGTCAACATGCTTGAGAAGCTTCTTTCCCCCGCTTCTCATGGCGGCGGGATGCGCAGCCGCAGACTTCTCGCGCTTTTCGCGCGCTCCGCAGCCGTCCTCAGACCAAGAGATACGGACGGCCGGAGTCGAAGGGTTTCGGTACGGGCATCGGCAAGACCTGCGGCGCGGCCTTCTGCATGATCTGTTTATAGAGAACGGCGTGCGGCAGGAAGGTGCGCGCCGAGCAGGCTTTTCCGACCGCCGCGACGCCGTTCAGACCCCTAATGCTTGGAATCCTGCAGACCATTGCGCTCTCCACGGGCGTCGTCGCCGCCGCTGAAATCGGCGACAAGACGATGTTGCTCGCCGTCTTCCTCGCCGCCCGCTTCCGCAGGCCCTGGACGATCATCCTCGGCATCTTCGTCGCGACGTTCCTGAACCACGCGATCGCGGGCGCTCTCGGCGCCACGCTCGCGAGCTTCATCAGCGCAGACCTCCTGCGCTGGATCCTCATCATCTCCTTCATCGCGATGGGCGTCTGGATCCTCATTCCGGACAGCATCGACGAGGAGGGACAGAACGACAAGCTCAAGCGCTTCGGCGTCTTCTGGACCACCGTGATCCTCTTCTTCATCGCCGAAGTGGGCGACAAGACGCAGGTCGCGACCGTGGCACTCGCCGCCCGCTATCCGATGGAGGCCTTCTGGGTGATCATCGGCACGACCGCGGGTCTGATGCTCGCCGACGCCCCGGCGGTCTTCGTCGGCAACAAGCTCGCCGAAAAGATCTCGATGAAGCTCATGCGCCAGATCGCGGCGGCCGTGTTCTTCATCCTCGCCGTGGTGGCGTACCTCGAGGGATGAGCCTGAGGTTGGAGCACGCCCTTGCGGCCGCTCCGATCCCGGCGCCGGACGGATCCTCCGGCTTACGGCCGGCAGAAAGTAGGCGCAAGGCCGGGCATTGCCGACTGAAGGGTCGGCGGAGGCGGCTCCCGAAGGGAGCTTCTCCCGCCGGCCCTTCGCTTTGCTGCGGTTTCTTGGGGCATCTGCGGCGCCATCGGACTGCCGGCGGAGCCTCATTTCGAGAGAATCGGGCAGGAGCGCGACGGAGGGCGTACGGGCGAAATGCGGTGAGATCGAGTAGACTCCGGCGCGACAATCAGAGAAAAATACAAAAACATCATGGAAAAAGATCTCACGCACCCGTCCTTCAATCCCGACGAGGCGCTTCAGGCCCGCTCGATCTTCCGCACGGCGCTCCCCCTCATGGCGGGGCTGCTTCTCGAGCAGCTGATCGGCCTCACAGACGTGCTCTTTCTCGGCCGCTACGGCGAAGTCGAGCTCGCCGCCGCCGGCGTCGCCGGGATCTACGTGATGCTCCTCATGATGATCGGCTGGGGGTACTGCATCGGCGCACAGTCGATGATGGGGCGCGCAAACGGCGCGGGCGACCATGCCCGGACGGGCCGGATCTTCCGGCAGGCGGCGCTCTTTCTCATTGCGGGCGGCGTTGCGGTGACGCTCCTCTCCTTCCTCTTCTTCGACCCGGTCTTCGGGCGGTCGTTGGGCGACGGGCCCGTGCGCGAAGCCGCCTGGGACTACGTCTTCTGGCGCACGGCGGCGCTTCCCGTCGCCTACCTCTGCATTCTCGGGCGCGTCTTCTTCGTCTCGATCCTGCGCGCGCGGATCCTCACGTGGAGCAGCCTCGTGATGGTCCTGGTCAACTGCGCCCTCAACGCCGTACTCATCTTCGGTTTCGGGCCCTTCCCGGAAATGGGGATCGCCGGCGCCGCCCTCGCTTCGGCGCTCGCCGAATTCGCCTGCCTCGGCGTTCTCTTCGGACGCCTCGCCTGGGAGCGGAAGTGGCTCGAGCGCTGCCTCAGGGGTTCGTGGGCGTTCGAGCGCGGGATCCAGGGCGAACTGATCCGGCTCGGGCGCTGGCTCATGCTCCAGGAGGCCGCGGCCTTCGGCGTCTGGCTCTTCTTCTTCATCGCCGTTGAACACGCCGCGGGCGAGCGCGGCCTGGCGGTAAGCAACGTCGTGCGTCAGTTGGGCGCCATGCTCTTTCTCTTCGTCCACGCGTTCGGGAGCACCTGCGGCTCGGTGGCGGCGAACCTCGTGGGCGCGGGCTCTCCTGCGCGCGTCCCCGAGGCGGGCCGCCTCGGTCTCAAGCTCTGCTTCTGCGCGATCGCTCCGGTGGCCTTGGTCTACCTCGCCTTCCCGGAAGCGGTGTTGGGCGTCCTCACCGACCTCCCCGAGGTGATCGAGGACGCGGTGCCGCCCTACTACGTGATGCTCGCCTCCTACGTCCTCACCGTGCCCTGCTACTTCTTCTTCATGATGATCGAGGCGCTCGGCTGCGTGAAGGAGACCTTCCGCACGACGGTGACCGCCGCCGCGGTCTACGGGCTCTACATCTGGCTCCTCACGCTCGTCACCACGAACACCGCCGTCTTCTGGACCTCGGACTTCGTCTTCGGCGCGGTGATGGGGATCGGCTCCTGGATCGCCTGGCGCCGCCGCTCCTGGGAGAAGTCGGTCGAGGAGCGCGTGTAGCGGGCGGCCCGGACGATCAGCCCATCCCGCCTTTGCGGCAGTCCTGAGGGAGGGCTGCGAAAGGCGGAGGGCCGCTTCGCAACGCCTGCGCCGCCGGGGCGCGGCGGGCGGCTCCGCCCGGACCCGGGCGGAGCGCCGGCAGCGGTATTTTGCTTTATGCCGCACACAAAAAAGCCGGAAAAACAGGGAGTTCGCGCGGAGTTCGGCGGAAAACCGGCTTCGCCTGGTCAGCGAGTTCCTGAAAGTAAGTCGTTGAGGACCAACATAGTGCCTGCAGTTCATGGGGCTCCATGGGGACGGTGCGGAGAGAAAAATTGTTTTTCGACCTCCCACGCGGCACTTCTCTTGGCTATAGTAGTGCCGTCGATCGCGCAGAGCCCTCGGGCGCGCGGTCCGGACAACCCACATACCGTTCATGGCGCCTGGGACAGGCTTCATCGCCCGGGCGGCTTCAAGGAGAAACGAATGACCAAAGGAATGAGCAAGACCGAACTTATCGCCGCCATTGCCGGGAACACCGACACCCCGAAGGCGAAGGTCGCCGAAGTTCTCAAGGCCTTCACCGACATCGTCGCCGAGCAGCTCTCCCAGGGCAACTCGGTCCAGATCATCGGCTTCGGCACGTTCGAAGTCGCCGAATACGGCGCCCGCAAGGGCCGCAATCCCATGACGGGCAAGCCGCTCGAAATCGCCGGCGGCAAGCGCGCGAAGTTCTCGGCCGGCTCGCAGCTCAAGAACGCCGTCGCCGGGAAGTAATCCGCCGCAGACGCCGCGAAGGCCGGGAGGCCGCTTCAGAATGCTGAAGCAGGCGCTCCCGCACGGCCTTCCAAAGAAAAGGGCACGCAGGTGAATCCGCTTCACCGCGTGCCTTTTTTTTTCTTTGCGCTCCGCCGGGGCGGCCCCGGCGGGATCGGAGGTATTTGAGGTCACATGCCGCTCAAGCGCGAGAGCATCCGGCGCAGCTCCCCGCAGGGAATCTGGCCCGGGGCTGAGGCGGTCTTTACCGCGCCGAAGGTGCCTGCGGACCCGAAGAGCGTGCCCGACGCGCGCGAGAGGACGCCCAGGGGCCCCATCGACATCGTGATCACCGGAACGGGGAGGGTGTCGGCGGCCTCGCGGGTCGCTTCGAGGAGCGTGATCACGTCCTCCTTCGACTGAGGCGTCTGCGCGACCTTGGCGACATCGGCGCCCAAACGCGCCATGTCGGTGAGCATTTCAACGAGGGCCTCGCGGGGCGCGGTCTTCGCGAAGTCGTGGCTTGAGAGCACGACGGGCACGCCCGCGGCGTGCGCTTCGTCGATGAGGTCCGAGAGGAGCTCCACGGGGCGGCTCATCTCGAGGTCCACCATCGCCGCACCGCCCTTGAGCGCCGCGCGCAGGGCGGCGGCGTACTGGTGGTCGTCGGCGTCGGCGGCTCCTCCTTCGCGCCTCGTTCTCAGCGTGAAGAGCACGGGCTTCTCGGGAATGAGGCGGCTGAGGAGCTCAAGGCCGTCAACCGTCAGGTTCGCGAGCACCCCTTCGGGGGCGTGGATCGCATAGGCCGTGAGGAAGTCCGCGCGCCATTCGAGAACGTCGAAGTCGGCGCTGCGGTAGTGGGCCGTCTCAGCTTCGAGCTCCGCGGGATTCTTTGCCATGATGGAGACGAAGATCTTCGGCAGGCCCTCGCCCAACACCACCGGCCCCACCTTCACGGGCGCGGGACGCCGGGACTTCGGGGACTCCTCGACCCCCTCGGGGGCACCGCATGCGCACTGAACCATTCTTGAATCTCCTTCTTTTGGAATTTTGCTCGCAGGGAGAGCGCCCGGAGCGGCACGTCTCCGCCTCAATCCTTCAACGATAATGCGCCCGGAAGTCCCGGGCGCGCGGCGGATACGGAGCGTTGCAAAGGCGCGCGCACCTCAGGCGCCTTCACGCAGGCGCCGGGCGCCGTCGAGGAAGTTCTCGAGCTGCTTCAGGCCCGACTCCGTGAGGATTGACTCCGGGTGGTACTGGATCCCGTCGATCGGGAGCGTGCGGTGGCGCACGCCCATGATCTCGCCGTCGTCCGCTTCGGCGGTGATCTCGAGGCATTCGGGCAGCGACGCCCGCTCGAGCGCGAGCGAGTGGTAGCGGATGACGGAGAGCCCCTGCGGAAGGCCCGCAAAGAGCCCGCGGCCGTCGTGGCGGATGGGCGAGGCCTTGCCGTGCATCACCCGTGCGGCGTGCACGACCCGCCCGCCGAAGACTTCGCCGATCCCCTGGTGGCCGAGGCAGACGCCGAGCATCGGAATCCGGGCCGCGGCGCCCGCGCGGATCGCGTCGGGAAGAATCCCGGCGTCGGCGGGACGCCCGGGGCCGGGCGAGAGGATGAGGGCGTCGGGAGCAAGGGCGAGGATTTCGGCGGGCGTCGTTTCGTCGTTGCGCTTCACCGTCACCGTGCAGCCGAGCATCTGGAAGTACTGCACGAGGTTGTAGGTGAAGGAGTCGTAGTTGTCGAGCATGAAGAGCTGCATGGCGGAACTTCCTCAAAAGGTGTTCGTATCGAAGGGGCGGGGCGTTCAGAGCGCGAGCCCGCGGGCGGCGAGGTCCACCGCCTTCATCATGGCCGCGGCCTTGCTCTTCGTCTCCTGGTATTCGGCGGCGGGGTCGGAGTCGTAGACGATGCCCGCGCCCGACTGGATCTCGATCCTGCGGCCGCGCATCACGATCGTGCGGATCGTGATCGCGAGGTCCATCGCGCCGTCGTAGCTGAAGTACCCCGCCGCCCCGCCGTACATGCCGCGCGGGTTGGGCTCGAGGGCGTTGATGATCTCCATCGCGCGGATCTTGGGCGCCCCGGAGAGCGTGCCGGCGGGAAAGGCCGAGCGCACGAGGTCGAAGGCGTCCTTGCCCGGCGCGAGGTCGCCCTCCACCGTGCTCACGATATGCATCACGTGGGAATAGCGTTCGATCGTCATGAAGGACGAGGGGCGGACGGTGCCGGGCGCGGCGATGCGGCCGAGGTCGTTTCGCGCGAGGTCGACGAGCATCAGGTGCTCGGCGCGCTCCTTCGGGTCGGCGAGCAGCGACTTCTCGTTCGCCTGGTCTTCTTCGGGCGTTGCGCCGCGCCGGCGCGTGCCCGCGATGGGGCGCAGCAGCGCCCGCCCTGAGCCTTCGACGCGGCAGAGCGTTTCGGGCGAGGAGGAGATGAGGATGATGCCTCCCATCTTCATGAAGAACGTGTAGGGAGACGGGTTGATGAGGCGCAGCGCGCGGTAGAGCGTGATCGGCTCGAGGTCGGTTTCGGCCGTGAACTTCTGCGAGAGCACCACCTGGATCACGTCGCCTTCGCGGATGTGCCCGCGGGCGCGCTCGACCATCGCGCGGAAGGACGCCTCCGTGCAGTTGCCCTTGAATTCGGGCGCGGGCTGCACGACCGGGGCGGAGAGACGGACGGGTTCGGCGAGGCGCCGGCGCATCGCCTCGACGCGCCGCACGCCGTCGGCGTAGGCGGCCTCAAGCGTCTCGAAGTCTTCGAGACGCACCGCGGCCGAAAGCGTCATCGTGTGGCCGATGTTGTCGAAGATCACCATGTCGTCGGTGATCATCATCACGGTTGTGGGGCCCGTGAGGCCGAGCTTCGGGGCGGGAAGGCGTTCGAATTCGCCCACGGTCTCGTAGCCGAGGGCCCCCACGGCGCCGCCGAAGAAGGCGGGCATGCCTTCGGGAGCGGCGGGGCGCAGACCCTTGAGGAGGCCCCGGAGCGCCATGAAGGGGCCTTCGGACGCGGGGAGCTCGCGCCGGCCCGCGGCGTCCGTGACGAAGGCGCGGCCCTCTTCAACGGTAAAGACTGCCCTCGGGTTGAGGCCGATGAAGGACCAGCGGCCGAAGCGCTCGCCCGCCTCGACGGATTCGAGGAGGAAGACGTCGGGGTCGTCCTTGAGGCGCGCGAGGACGGAGACGGGGGTTTCAAGGTCGGCGATCACGCTTTGGGTGACCGGAACGAGGTTGCCGCGGCGGGCGAGGTCGGAGAATTCAGTGAAGCTCAGCATGGCGGTGCGGGTGGTGGGGGCGAGGGGATTCTTCGGGGCGAAAAAAAGCGGACCGCAAGCCTTGATGCCTGTGGTCCGCTGCTTTTGGGGTGCGGCGCCGCTCCTACGGTTGGAGGGCGGCCGGGTTTCTCAACTTCCGCGTCTTTCTTTTCTCGCTTCCGCCCTCACGGGGGCGGGTGCACGCAGACGAACGGTCGCGGGGCTGCAGCGGACGATTCGCCACGGCCAGCGCCAGGATTCGAGGAGCGTGAAAACGAGAAGCATGGAAGGTGGGAGGGAATGGAGTTGCGTTTCTTTCACTATGGCAGAGGCCGTCCTTCGCCGTCTCGGGCGTCGCGCCCGTCCGGATTGATCGGCGTCAAGCGTGAGGCGCCCGGGACGGCGACAGGAAAAGCGCAGGGCGCCCCGGACAAACCGTGAGCGTCCCTGCGGGATGAAGCTGCGGAGGGCTTTGGGATTAGAGGATCACGAGGGAGCTCACGAAGCTCGCGGCGAGGCCGAGCACCATGATCGGGAAGGTTCTGCGCACGACCTCAAAGGGCGTGACGCCGGCGAGGCCCGCCACCGCCATCACGACGCCGGAGATCGGCGACATCGAGCGGGCGATGCCGCTCGCGAGCTGCACGGGAACCGCGAGGACGACGGTCTGCCAGGCGACCGAGGCGGCGGCCTGCGGCAGGAGCGGTGAGAAGGCGAAGAAGGCGGCGTTGCCCGAACCCGTCACGAAGGCGGCGAGCGCCATGATGAGGAACATGACGATCAGCATCGTGACGCCGCCCGCGCCCTGCATGGAGGCGGCCCAGCCGATGATCGTGTCGATGCCGCCCGAGCGCTTGAGGCCTTCGGCGAAGACTTCGGCGCAGACGATCAGCAGCACCGTCGAGGTGAAGATCTTGCCCATGCCTTGGAACATCGAGCGCGTATGGTCCACGGCCTCCTTGAGGCGCCGGGTGGTCGCGAGGTCCACGAGGAAGGCGATGAAGGTGCACGAGAGGATCGCCGTCACGAGCTCGAGGCGCACGCCGCTGTAGACCAGCTTGCTGAAGATGAAGAGGAGAAAGACGGGAAGAATCGGCAGGACCGCGTAGTAGGCCGGGGCCGGAGGCTGTTCGGCCGCGCCCTTCGCCTTCACCTCCTGCTCGATGCGGTAGTCGGCTTGCGTGAGGCGCCCGGACGCGAGGTCGCGGGCGTCGAACCACTTCTGGATGACCGTGTGCGAGAGGGCGATCACGAGCGCGGTGACGAGACCCACGGGCAGCTGGTTCTGGATGAAGAACTCCATCACGTGGAGTTCGGAGAGCTCGGCGGCGAGGAGCGAATTGCCCGAAGCGGGGCCGAGGTCAAGGCAGGAGGCCGTGGCGACGATGGCCGCGGCGGAGACGCGCGAGACGCCCGCAGCGATCAGAAGCGGGAAGATCGTCACCATCAGCAGCATGCCGAGGCCCGTCGCCGATGGGATGAAGACGTTCAGGGTCTGTCCGAGGATGTAGGCGACGCCGAGGAGGACGTAGGGAGCCTTGACGTACGCGAGCGGCTTCGTGCAGATCTGCACGAGCGCGCGCGTCGCGCCCAGGCGGTCCATGTAGTAGGCGAAGCCGCCCACGACCATGATGTTCATGCCGAGCCCGGCCGTGCGGCTCTGGAGCAGGTTCGTGAAGACCTGCACGAGGTCGAAGACGAACGTGTGGGTCGCCTTCTTTCCGGTGATGAGCGGCGCGTCGGAGATGAAGCCTACGCAGATGAGGAGCAGAAGGCCCGTCATGAGGAGCGCCTAGGGCGCATAGTATTTCTTGATGATGAGGTACGCGGTGATGAATACGCCTGCGGCGACCATGAAAATGCCGAGCATGGGCGGGTTTCCCTTGTCTGAGAGTCTACGGTTGAGTTTGATTTTTCAACAAGATCGCCGCAGGAGTCCCCTTCCTTCAGGTGGGGGAGGAATGCGGCGCAGGCGGTTGAGATTTCTGCAGGCAGCTGAGGATCATTTCGAGCACTTGCAAGATGCTGATTGACCAATTAGCCTTCGGAAAGTAATGGTATAATAAGAGCATACAAGGCTCATTCCCCGATTCAGAACCCATCATGCAGACCGGCCGATCGTTCGCCGCCCATTTTGAAGACGACGCATCGCGTGAAGCCTACTTCACGTGGTCGGCCGCGCAGATGCTTGTCTACAACGCCAAGGTGGACGAGTCGAACTACTTCTGGTGGTTCCACTGCAAGTTTTGGACGCCGGAGCCGATGCCCAAGCCCGATCAGAAGTACGCTCACCTCGTGAACCCAACCACGATTCCGTGGGTGAAGGACGTGCCGGGCGCCGTTCGCGGCATCGGCGCGTACCGCTTCTATCAGGCGATGACGCGCTTCCTGAAGGGACTCTCCAAGCGTCCCCGCCGCAAGCCCATCAAGAACGCCGACCGGCAGCTCACGC
>ERZ833608.363-NODE-363-length-39900-cov-5.182156_pt1 | contig 39900 bp, 30 predicted proteins | sample MGYA00519694_ERZ833608 | MGnify/ENA primary metagenome ERZ833608 (study PRJEB31850, sample SAMEA3708742) | human gut metagenome | biome: human gut; feature: human-associated habitat; material: faeces | place: China | collected 2014 ... | reverse complement strand
TGTGTATGGAAAAAATCACAGGTAAAAATAATGAAATAATAAAGGGCGTTAAAAAACTCTTTACCTCTTCCAAGGAGCGTAAGGCTCAAGGCTTGTTTGTGCTTGAAGGGGCAAGGCTTGTTTTTGACGCCCTTAATTCGTCTTATGAAGTTGAAACTTTTTTAATAACCGAAAGTGCTAATGAAAAGTATTTTGATGCGTCTGTTCAAATGCAAAGGAAAAGCAAAAATTCATATTTTATAAGTGATACACTTTCACAAAAAATAAGCGAAACAAAAAATTCGCAGGGTGTATTTGCAGTTTGCAAAATGAAAAATGAAAATATTTCATTAAAAACAGGTCAAAAATATATTGCGCTTGATAATCTTCAAGACCCGGGCAATCTCGGCACTGTTATCAGAACAGCCGAAGCACTCGGTATTTCAAGTGTAATAGTAGGGGGCGGATGCGATGTTTTTAATCCCAAAGTTTTGCGTGCGTCAATGGGTTCGGTTTTAAGGCTTGATGTTTTTGAATGTCAAAGCCTTGCGCCTGTTTTGCAAAAGGCAAAATCTCTCGGTATTAAAACTTATGCCACTTCGCCTGATTCATCGGCTAAAAAAATAAATGAAACGCAATTTCCGAAATCATCACTTTGCGTAATCGGAAATGAAGCTAACGGTGTAAGTGATGAAGTTATGAACATCTGTGACGAAACAGTAACAATCCCTATGCTCGGTCGTGCCGAAAGTTTAAATGCACATGTTGCCGGGGCAATTGTAATGTGGGAGATGTTAAGATGAGTGAAAATGCAAAGTATTGGATATGGCTTCAAAATGTATTTGGATACGGGGCTAAAATATCCAAAATTATTGATGAATTCGGTGGGGCTAAAGAGCTTTATAATCTTGGCGAAACCGAGTGGAGAATGAGTTCGTTTTTAACAAACAGGCAAGTCGAAAAACTTATAAGCACAGATATTGAAAAAGGCAATGAAGTAATTGATTATTGCTTGCAGCAGGGATATAAGATTGTCGATTATGACGATGAGTCTTATCCAAACAGGCTTAAAGATATACCTGATGCACCGGCTGTTTTGTATGTTGACGGAATTTTGCCTGATATTGATAATCTTGTTACTATCGCAATGGTAGGTTCAAGAAAAGCGAGTGAATATGCAGTCAGGGTTGCACGGGTTTTCGGAAAAGGGTTAACCGAAGCCGGAGCAAGTGTTATCAGCGGCGGTGCACTCGGTATTGATTCTTATTCGCACGAGGGTGCGCTTGAAGGCGGCGGTCAAACTGTTGCGGTTTTGGGTAACGGCTTTGGCGACAGCTATCTTGATACAAACAGAGATTTGCGTAAAAAAATCAGTCAAAACGGTGCGCTTGTTACAGAATACCAACCTTTTACCAAAGCAAGCGGAAGAAACTTTCCGGTAAGAAACAGAATTATAAGCGGGCTTTCGCTCGGTGTGCTTGTGGTTGAAGCAGGTGTAAAAAGCGGTACTTTTGTTACCACAAAGCGTGCGCTTGAACAAAAGCGTGATTTATATGCTGTTCCGGCTCCTGTTCTTTCGGTTGAATACGGCGGAACAAATAAGCTTATTGAAAACGGTGCGGGCGTGGCTATTAACCCTGTTGATGTTGTTAAAGCGTATGCCGATAGGTTTGATACGCTTGATATGTCAAAACTTAGGGAATCAAACCAAATTGCTCTTGATAAATCGGAGCAAGATGTAAATATGGCACGCATTAAACCGAGAACGCAAAATCAAATCAAGCAGAGCAATCCCGATGAAGAAAAATATTCGTTTAAAAATGTTGAAAAAAGCAGAGAACACAGAGCAAAAGTTGCAGAAAAAGCAATTGAGCTTCAAGGCAATGTAAAAATTGTGTATGACTGCTTGGATGATGAATATAACTTTATTGATGATGTTATTGCGAAATCAAATTTGCCGGCGTCATCGGTGCTGGCAGCATTAACCGTTCTTGAAATAAAAAAATTGATTATAAGTGCCTCGGGTAAGAGGTTTAAAAAATCTTGAAAGGCTATGGGAATTATATATGTCTAAATTAGTAATTGTGGAGTCACCTGCAAAGGCAAAGAATATTAAAGGCTATCTTGGCAGAGGCTATGATGTAATTGCATCAATGGGCCATGTACGAGATTTGCCGGCAGCAAGGCTCAGTGTTGATATTGCAAATGATTTTGAACCTAAATATGCAGTAATAAAAGGAAAGGAAAACTTTGTAAAAGACCTTAAGAAAAAGGCTGATAGTGCAGATTATGTATATCTCGCAACTGACCCCGATCGTGAGGGAGAAGCAATTTCTTGGCACCTTGCCACTCTTTTGGGACTTGACCTTAAAGATGAAAACAGAGTTACCTTTAATGAAATTACTAAAAACGGTGTAAAAAACGGAATGGCAAATCCGCGTAAAATTGATATTGATTTGGTCGATGCCCAGCAGGCAAGAAGAATTCTTGACCGTCTTATCGGCTACAAGCTTTCACCGTTTATTTCACAAAAAATCAGGCGCGGTCTTTCAGCAGGCCGTGTGCAGTCGGTTGCACTTCGCCTTATTGTTGACAGGGAAAATGAAATTCGTGCATTCAAGGCTGAAGAATATTGGTCAATTGACGCTAAATTTACAAACCCACCTGAAAGAAAAGTATTTTCAGCCGCACTTTCGACTAAAGACGGCGAAAAAATTAAAATTGAAAATAAGGAGCAGAGTGATACTGTTCTTACTGAACTTGAAGGTGCAAGTTATGTTGTAAAAAGTGTTAAAAAAGGTAGTAGAAAGAAAAATCCTACACCTCCGTTTATCACTTCCACACTTCAGCAGGAAGCGTCAAGGCGTCTTTCATTCCAGGCAAAAAGAACGATGAAAGCGGCACAGGAACTTTATGAAGGTGTTGATGCAGGCGAGCTTGGCACAGTCGGTCTTATCACTTATATGAGAACAGACTCACTTCGTATTTCAGAAGAAGCTAGGCAGGCAGGTAATGAATTTATTACCGAAACTTTCGGTGAAAAATATCTTCCTAAAAAGCCGAGATACTTTAAATCGAAAAGTAATATTCAAGACGGACACGAAGCTATCAGGCCGTCAATGCCAAAGGTTACACCTGAACAGGTTAAGCCTTATTTATCAAATGACCAGTATAAAATTTATAAGCTTGTATGGGAAAGATTTATTGCTTCACTTATGGAATCTTGCCTGCAGGAAACTATGAAGATAGAAATTGAAGCTAAAAATTATATCTTCACAGCTACGGGATATACAGTTAAATTTGACGGCTTCACAAAGCTTTATGAAGAAAAGGTTGATGATGAAAAGAATGACAGCGCATCTCCGCTTCCGGTACTTGCCGAGGGTGATGAACTTAAGCTAAAGAGTATTCTTGGCAATCAGCATTTCACTCAACCTCCTGCAAGGTATACAGAAGCTTCGCTTACAAAAGCACTTGAAGAAAACGGTGTAGGCAGGCCGTCAACTTATGTTACTATTACATCAACTATTATCAACCGTGAATATGTTAAGCGTGAGGGCAAGCAGTTTGTGCCTACTGAACTCGGCGAAGCAGTAACAAACCTTCTTAAAGATAAAATGCCAAACATAGTTAATGTTAAATATACATCTAAAATGGAAGCAGATCTTGATAAGATTGATTCGGGCGATAAAGATTATAAAGAGATGATTCGTCTTTATTATGATGATTTTGAAAAACCGCTTGAAAAAGCTAAAGAGGAAATGCAGGGTGTTAAGATAAAGCTTAAGGAAGAAGAAACTGATGAAATCTGCGAAAAGTGTGGCAGAAATATGGTTATCAAAGTCGGCAGATTCGGTAAATTCCTTGCTTGCCCGGGTTATCCTGAATGTAAAAATACAAAGCCGCTTATTTTCAGAACTAAAGCAAAATGCCCTGAATGCGGCGGTGATGTAATTGAAAAGAAAACCAAGAGGGGTTCATCTTTCTATGGTTGCTCAAATTATCCTAATTGTAACTTTATGACTTGGGATGTGCCGAGTGATGAGGTTTGCCCGCGTTGCGGCAAATCGCTCTTTAAGCGCAAGGGCAATGTGCTTTATTGCCCTGATACAGAGGGCTGCGGCTTTACAAAGCCTGCCCCAAAAAAGAAGAAAACAGAAGAATAATAAGTAATATATGAAATTTAGAGTTATAGGTGCAGGCCTTGCAGGTGTTGAAGCTGCTTGGCAAATTGCAAATAAAGGTTACAAGGTTTCGCTTTATGAGATGAAGCCGATTAAAAAAAGTGAAGCGCATAAGTCGGATTTCTTTTGTGAACTCGTTTGCTCAAATTCGCTTAAAGCTTCACGAATTGAAAGTGCCGCCGGACTTTTAAAAGAAGAAATGGCAAGGCTTGGCTCGCTTACCGTTCCTGTTGCAAGGCAATCGAGTGTTCCGGCAGGCGGTGCGTTGGCGGTTGACAGGGATATTTTTTCTTCCCGTGTTACTGAAAAAATCAAATCACATCCCAATATTGAAGTGATAAATGAAGTTGTTGAAAATTTAGAACTTGACGGTGATACCGTTACAGTTGTTGCAACAGGCCCGCTTACAGACGGTAAGCTTGCAGAAAGTATTTCTGAAATAACAGGCGAATATCTTTCGTTTTATGATGCGGCAGCTCCTATTGTTACAGCCGACAGTGTTGATATGACCAAAGCTTTCGGTGCTTCACGTTATGAGCGTGGAGGGGATGACGACTATATCAATTGCCCGTTTGACAAGTCCGAGTACGAAAATTTTATAGAAGAGTTAGTTAATGCCGAGGGCGCAGTCGTTCACGATTTTGATGTTTATGAGGGATGTATGCCTATTGAAAAGCTTGCAAAAAGGGGGCTTGACGCTCCTCGCTTCGGCCCTATGAAGCCTGTCGGCTTGGTTGATCCTAATACGGGTCATAGGCCTTGGGCGTGCGTTCAGTTAAGGCGTGAAAATTCAAAGGGTACAATGTTTAATCTTGTAGGCTTTCAAACTAATTTGAAATTTGGTGAGCAAAAGCGGGTTTTTTCAATGATTCCCGGGCTTGAAAATGCACAGTTTGTAAGATACGGTGTAATGCACAGAAATTCATTCCTCAATTCACCGAAGCTTTTAAATGCCGATTTCTCATTCAGAGAAAAGGATAATCTTTTCTTTGCCGGTCAGATTACCGGTGTTGAGGGATATATGGAAAGTGCGTCAAGCGGCATTATTGCAGGAATAAATGCGGTAAGAAAGGCAGAGGGTAAAACTCCTTTTATTTTGCCCGATATTACTATGATAGGTGCGCTTTGTGATTATATCAGTGATGAAAGCGTTAAAAACTTTCAGCCAATGGGTGCAAATTTCGGTGTGCTTCCTGCTATTGAACCTAAAATAAGAGATAAAAAGGAACGTTATGCAGCACTTTCAAACAGGTCGCTCGCCTATATTGATGAAGTTGTTAAAACGCTTTAAAAATAAAGAAAGGGTGGAATATATTGCCAAAAATTAAAAGAATAATTATTGACGCAATGGGCGGCGATAATGCACCGCTTGAAATACTCAAGGGTACTTTTCTTGCAGTAAAGGAATATGGGATTAAACCTGTTCTTGTCGGCAATGAAGAAGTGATAAAAAAATGTGCTAAAGACAATAACATTGCACTCAATAATACAAAAATAGTTAATTCAAATTCAGTGATTTCAATGCACGATGATGCAAAGTGCGTACTTAAAGAAAAAGCCGATTCATCAATGGCAGTCGGTTTTAAATTGCTTAATGACGGTGAGGGCGATGCTTTTGTAAGCGCGGGAAATACAGGCTGTGTAACAGTCGGCGCAACGCTTATTACCAAAAGAATTAAGGGTGTTAAAAGGCCTGCGATTGCATCTGTTATGCCAAGCGCAAAAAAGCCTTTTCTTCTTATGGACTGCGGTGCGAATGCCGAGTGCAGAAGTGAATTCCTTTACCAATTCGGGCAAATGGGAAGCCTTTATATGAATAAAATTATGAAGCTTGAAAATCCGAAAGTTGCCCTTGCAAATAACGGTGAGGAAAATACAAAGGGTACGCCTGTGGTTAAGGAAGCTTACGAACTTATGAGCAAAGCACCTTATAACTTTATCGGTAATATTGAGGGCAGGCAAATTCCGTTTGGCGATGCGGATGTAGTAGTTGCCGATGGATTCACAGGTAACCTTATACTCAAAACTTATGAGGGTGTTGCAAAGGTTTTGATGAACGGAATTAAAGATGCCTTTATGAAAAACACCTTATCAAAGCTTGCATATCTTGGTGTTAAATCGGGTATTGATGATATGAAAAAGCAATTTGATTATAAAGAATACGGCGGTGCGGTTATGCTTGGTGTTAAAAAGCCTGTTATTAAGGCGCACGGTTCGGCAGACGCACGCACTTTTAAAAATGCAATTAAACAGGCAGTTTGGTTTATAGATAATGATTTAATTGAAACTATGGAAACATGGTTTTCTAAAAATTTACAAGAGGCTTAACAAATATTATGGCAACTATTGAAGATAAAATAGGATACACCTTTAAAAATCGTGAATATCTTATGGAGGCACTTACACATTCCTCTTTTGCTAACGAAAGACATAATAAAATCAAGTGTAATGAAAGAATGGAATTTCTCGGTGACGCAGTTCTTTCCATAATCTCGGCTAATTTTTTGTATCACCGTTTTCCAGATATGCCGGAGGGGGATTTATCAAAGCTTCGTTCATCACTTGTTTGTACGCAGTCACTTTCGGATTTTGCAAGGCAAATTTCACTTGGCGATTATCTTTTTTTGGGCAAGGGTGAATCAAATACCGGCGGAGCTGACAGATCGTCGATTTTAGAAAATGCTTTTGAAGCACTTATTGCCGCTGTTTACCTTGACGGCGGAATGGAAAATGCTGAAAAATTTGTGCTTGCTTTTCTTTCTCCCGCTGTTGAAACACATCATATAAATTTTAAAGATTATAAAACCACTTTGCAGGAAGTAGTTCAGCAAAATCCTGATGAAAATGTTAACTATGTGCTTGTGGGTGAAAGCGGGCCTGACCATAACAAAGTATTTGAAGTTGAAGTTCATCTTAATTCAAATGTTATCGGCAAAGGCAAGGGAAGAAGCAAAAAAAGTGCAGAGCAAGAAGCTGCAAAGGAAGCACTTAAGCTTATGGGTGTAATATGAAAAAAGGTAATATCAGTATTTTCGTTCCGCATTTGGGTTGCCCGTGCCAATGCTCATTTTGCAATCAAAAAACAATTACCGGGCATAATAACCAACCGAGTACGGCGGATGTGGATAAAGCAGTGTTAACGGCACTCAAACATAAAGGCTACGATTATGAACTAGCTTTTTTTGGAGGTTCGTTTACTGCAATAGATAGAAAATATATGCTCGCCCTTTTGGAAACGGCGTATAAATATGTAAAATCAGGTGAAGTGAGCGGTATAAGAATTTCAACCAGACCTGATTTTATTGACGGTGAAATATTATCACTTTTAAAAAAATACGGTGTGACAAGTATTGAACTCGGTGCGCAAAGTATGGATGACGAGGTACTTTTGGCTAACAGGCGCGGTCACACTTCAAAAGATGTTGAAATTGCATCAAAACTTATTAAATCTTTCGGCTTTGAACTCGGGCTTCAAATGATGACGGGTTTGTATAAAGACAGTGAGGAAAAAGCAATTGAAACTGCTAAAAAAATCATTTCGCTTAAACCGCAGACTGTCAGGATTTATCCTACTGTTGTGCTTAAAAATACATATCTTGCAGATTTATATTTAAGCGGTGAATACAATCCGCCGAATGCCGAGCAATCGGCTGAACTTGTGGCAAAGCTTGTACCTCTTTTTGAGGAGAATTCAATTAAAATAATTCGCTTGGGCCTTCATTCAAGCGAGGATATAAAGAAAAATATGCTTGCCGGCGGTTTTCACGACAGCTTTGGTGAGCTTGTTAAATCGAGAATTATGCTAAATAAAATTCTTGATTTGCCCCCGGCTGATTACGAAGTGGCTGTTAATTCAAAGTCACTTTCAAAGCTGAAAGGCAATAAAAAGTCGAATATTTATCTTCTTATTGAAAGAGGATATAACATAAAAATTGTTATCAACAATAATCTTGATGTTGATGAATTGGAGATAAAATAATGGTATTAAAATCACTTGAAATACAGGGTTTTAAGTCTTTCCCTGACAGGACAAGTCTTAATTTCGGTAAAGGTATAACTGCTGTTGTAGGTCCTAACGGTTCAGGCAAAAGTAATATTTCCGATGCTGTTCGTTGGGTTTTGGGCGAAACAAGTTCAAAATCACTTCGCGGTTCTAAAATGGAAGATGTAATTTTCAGCGGTACTTCTACGCGTAAAGCACTCGGTTTTGCACAGGTTCAGCTCACCCTGGATAATACTGACCAAACCCTTAAAGATAAAGGTGAAATTGTAACGGTTTCAAGAAGATATTATCGCTCCGGTGAAAGTGAATATAAAATTGACGGCGAAACCGTAAGAGCAAGGGATATTAGGGAACTGTTTATGGATACAGGCCTTGGTTCTGACGGATATTCTATGGTGGGTCAGGGTAAAATCGACTCTATCATATCTCAAAAAAATGAGGATAGGCGTGAACTTTTTGAAGAAGCGGCAGGTATTTCACTTTTCCGCCATAAAAGAAAAGACGCAACCCGCAGGCTTGACCAGGCACAAGAAAATTTAGTAAGACTTCTTGATATTTTGGGCGAACTTGAAAGCAGAGTTGAGCCGCTCAGAAAGCAAAGCGAAAAAGCACAAAAATTCATTACCCTTTCGGATGAAAAGAAAACACTTGAAATCGGTGTTTGGGTAAATAAAATAAATCGCTTTACAAATGAACTTCGTGAGCAGGAGCATAAAATTGACGCGGCAAACGCATCATATGATATTTGCGAAAAAGAACTTAAAGCTATTGAAGAAGAAATTGAAGAAATTGCGCAAAAAACCGTTTCAATCAATACCCAAATCGAGCAAATCAGAATGGGCTCAAAAGCTTATGAAGAAGAAGCACTACGCAAAGACGGTGAAGCTTCGGTTTTAGAAACCACATTAAACCATAATAATGAAACTATTGAAAGACTTAAAAATGACATCGGTGATGTTGATAATACAAATCTTTCAATTGATGCTCAAATTGAAGAAAAGCAGAACTTTATTTCCGAAAGCGAAGTAGAGATAAAAGCAAAAAAGCAGGAACTTAAAAATGTTACAGATGAAATGAATAATCTTCTTTCATCAAATGAGGAGTTTTCAAAGCTTACTGTTGAACTTAATCAAAAAATCACTTCTCTAACACTTAAACTTTCCGATTGCAGGGTTAAATGCTCACAGGCACTTACATCCGCACAGGAAATTAAATCAAGGCAAAGCATTGTTGATTCATCAATTGAGCAAGGAAAAAATGACCTTGAAGAAGTTGAAAAGCGTAAAGAAAAAAGTGATGAAAATTTAAAAGCTTTGCAAGCTCGTATTGATGAAAATAACAACTCGATGCAGGGTTATAAAATTAAGCTTGAAAATAAAAACGCTAATGCCGAAAAGCTTAAAGCCGAACTTGAAAAGGCTAACAATGAATATAACCAAAAGACGCAAAAAGCTAAAATGCTTCTTGACCTTGAAAAAAATATGGAAGGTTTTTCAGGTGCTGTAAAAGCCGTTATGCGCCAGGCACAAAGCAAGGCACTTTCAGGTGTTCACGGGCCACTGTCACAACTTATCACTGTTGATAATGAGTACAGTGTTGCTGTTGAAGTTGCACTCGGTGCAGCAATGCAAAATATAGTAGTCGGCAATGAAGCAGACGCAAAGCGTGCAATTTATTATCTTAAAAATAACCGTGTCGGAAGGGCAACTTTTCTCCCGATTTCAGCTATAAAGCCAAGAAATCTTGATGAAAAAGACCTTGATGATAATTTGGGCTTTGTTGCAATTGCAAGTGAACTTGTTGATTGCAAGAATGAATATAAAAATATTATTTCAAATCTTTTAGGCAGAGTAGTTATAGTTGAAGATATGGACTCGGCAATCGGAATTTCAAAAAGATATTCCAACAGATTTAAAATAGTTACAGTTGACGGTCAGATTATAAATCCGGGTGGTTCAATGACCGGCGGTTCGCAATCAAAGGGTGCAGGTATTCTTTCAAGAGGAAATATGATTGATGAGCTTAATAAAGAAGCCAAGAAACTTGAAGAAACTGCACAGCAAATTAAAGCTAAATATAAAACAGCACTTGAAGAAGCAAATTTTGCACTTGCTAATTTGCAGGGAGCGCAAGCTGATTTACAGCAGGCAAAAGAGGAACTTATCAGAGCGCAGGGTGAACATAAGCTTGTTTTAGAAAAATATGAGCATCTTTCATCCCAGCTTTCACTTCTTATCAGTGAAAAAGACAGTGCCAAAGAACGAATTGCCGAATTTGAAAACGAATCAAAATCAAGTGAAAATGAAATCAAAGTAATTGAAAATGAAATTGCACAAGCTGAAAAGGAACTTGAAAAAACTTCAGGCAATGCAAGCGAAATAAATGCAAAGCGTGACGAGTACAGGGAAAAAAGCGAAAAGATAAATCTTGAACTTGTTACACTTGCAAAAGATAACGAAACTGCTAAACTTTCTGTTGAAGAACTTAATTTGAGAAAAAATACTCAATCAGACAGAGTTAAAACCATTTGGGATGAAATCAAGGTTATTGAAGAAAGAAATCAAGCTCTTCTTATTTCAATTAACGAAATTAAGGCCAATGCAAATGACCTTAGGATTAAGGCAGAGCAGTCAAATAATGATGTGAGTGCGCAGATAGAACAAAGAAATGAGCTCGAAAAGCGTACAACTGAACTTCGCGGTGAGGAAAAAATTAAAAATCAGGATAGAGAAAAGCTTTCAGGTTCAATCGTTCGTCTTGATGAAAGAAAAAATGCTATGAAAAAAGAGTATGATGAATTAAACGATATGCTCTTTGAACAGTATGAACTCACCAAGCATGAAGCTGAAGCACTTAATATTCAAATTGATGATATGAGCGAAGCAAAGCGCAGACTTCACGAAATTAAAGTTGCAATCAAAGGTCTTGGCTCAATCAATGTAGGTGCTATTGAAGAATATAAGGAAGTAAGCGAGCGCTATACATTCCTTAAAGAGCAAATAGGCGATGTTGAAAAGTCAAAAAATGAACTTATGAAAATAATTGAGGATTTGACTGCTTCTATGAGTGAAAAATTCCTTACTCAGTTTAATAAAATCAATGCTGAATTTAAAGTTTGCTTTGCAGATTTCTTCGGCGGAGGTAAGGGTGAGCTTCTTTTGGAACAGCCGGATAACTGCCTTGAATCTCCTATTGAAATCCGTATTCAGCCACCGGGAAAATCAGTTCAGAATATCAACCTTTTCTCCGGCGGTGAAAAGTCGCTTGCGGCAATGGCACTTTTGTTCAGTGTGCTTAAAGTTCAGCCGGCTCCGTTTTGCATTTATGACGAAGTTGAAGCGGCACTTGATGATGTCAATGTTGAGCGATTTGCAAAATATATGCGTAAGATGACGGATAAAACTCAATTTATTTCAATTACTCATAGGCGAGGCACTATGGAAGAGGCGGATGTTCTTTACGGTGTTACAATGCAGGAAAAGGGTGTATCAAAGCTTATAGAACTTCAAACAGCCGAACTTGCAGCTAAAATGGGGCTTGAATAATATATAATGTAATAAATATAAAGGAAGAAGTAATTATGGGCATTTTTTCTATATTTAAAAAAGGTCTTAAAAAAACAAGAGATGAGGGTATCACAGCCCAGCTTGATGAGGTGATGGATTCTTATGAAAAAATCACACCGGAGTTTTTTGATGACCTTGAGGAAATTCTTATAATGGGCGATGTCGGTATGCCGACTGCTGAAAGAATTATTCGTGATTTAAAAAGTAAAATTGAAAATGACAAGGTTGATGATGTAAGGCAGGTACGCGAAATTATGAAAGATATAGTTTCGGGTATTGTATGGGGTGGTAGCTATTTGCGACTTCGTACAAAGCCGTCTGTTATTCTTGTAATCGGTGTAAACGGTGTCGGCAAAACTACTACTATTGGCAAGCTTGCTATGAGGCTTAAAGAACAGGGCAGAAGTGTAATCTTGGGCGCTGCAGATACTTTCCGTGCTGCCGCAATTGAGCAACTTCAGGTTTGGGCAGACAGAGCACAGGTGGATTTGATTAAGCACGCCGAGGGTTCAGACCCGGCTTCGGTAGTTTATGATACTATTGCGGCAGGCAAAGCAAGAAACAGTGATGTAATTATTATTGATACAGCAGGCAGGCTTCATAATAAGAAAAATCTTATGGATGAGCTTAATAAAATCAGCAGAGTTATTGAAAGGGAATTGCCTGACGCTTCAAAAGAAATTCTTTTGGTACTTGATGCTACAACAGGTCAAAACGCTGTTAATCAGGCAAAAGATTTCAAAGAGGCTGCCGGTATTACAGGCATAGTTTTAACCAAGCTTGACGGTACTGCCAAGGGCGGTGTGGTTCTTGCTATCAATAATGAACTTGATGTGCCTGTTAAATTTGTAGGTGTGGGCGAAAAGATTGAAGATTTGCAGCCTTTTGATGCAGATGCGTTTGCAGCAGGCCTTTTTGATGCTAAAATTCCTGATGATGATAAGGAAATTACGGATTTTATTCAGCACGATGAAGATAATGCAGAAGAAAAAGCAGAGTAAGGGGTGTTAATATGGATTTTATTTTAGCAACAAATAATATGAAAAAGCTTGCGGAAATGCAAAGAATTTTATCCCCGCTCGGTATAAATGTTGTAACAGCAAAAATGCTTGGTGTTACACTTGAAGATGTTGAAGAAGACGGTGAAACATTTGAAGATAATGCAAAGCTTAAAGCAAGGGCGGCTTGTAAGGAAATGAATATGCCGGCTATTGCAGATGATTCGGGACTTTGTGTTGATTATCTTAACGGTGCGCCGGGTATCTTTTCGGCACGCTTCGCAGGTGAACACGGAAATGATGAAAAAAATAATGACCTTCTTTTAGAAAAGCTTGACGGTGTACCGCTTGAAAAGAGGACGGCACATTATGTTTGTGCTATTTGCTGTACTTTCCCTGACGGTCGTGAAATTGTTGTCAGGGGCGAATGCAGCGGCGTTATCGGCTTTGAAAGGGACGGTAATGAGGGCTTTGGATATGACCCTCTGTTTTTGGTTGACGGCAAAGCTTTCGGCAGATATACAGCAGAGGAAAAAGATAAAATCAGCCATAGAGGTAACGCACTTCGCTTATTAACAAAAGAATTGGAGAAAATCATATGACATCTAAAGAAAGAGCAGCTTTAAGAGCAAAAGCTAACGGGCTTGAACCGATTATTCAGCTTGGTAAAGAGGGCATAAGTGAAAATTTGCTTACCCAAATTGATGATACACTTGATACCAGAGAGCTTATTAAAATCAGAGTTCACCTTGAATCTGCACCTGAAACACCAAAGGAACTTGCACAAAAGCTTGCAGCTCCGCTTGGTGCCGAGGTTATTCAGGTTATAGGCGGAATCATTGTTCTTTACCGTGAAATTGATGAAGAGCGAATTGCCGAAAAAAAGAAAAAAAGAGGCTCAGGCACAGCAAAAGCAACAGCTAAAAAGAAAGTAAAGATTAAGGGCAAAAGACAGCGCCAAAGAGAAAAGGAAGCTAAAAACCCTTACGCAAAATATGACAGACCTAAATATTATGGCAGATAAGCTTAAAATCGGAATTTTCGGCGGTGCGTTTAACCCTGTTCATAATGGGCATTTGAATTTGGCAAAGCATTATCTTGATGAACTTGGGCTTGATAAGATTTTGTTTATACCGACTAATATACCGCCGCATAAATCAAACGAAGATTTTGCAGGCAGAGAAGACAGATTTAATATGCTCCGGCTTGCAATAAAACCGTATGATAAATTTGAAGTATCGGATATTGAATTTAAGCGTGACGGCAAAAGCTATACTTATGATACTTTGCTTGAACTGAAAAAAATATATAAAAATGCAGAGTTTTACCTTATAATTGGGGCAGACCAATTGCTTCATTTTGATAAGTGGTATAAGTATAAAGAAATTCTTACACTTGTAACTCTTTGCACAAGTGCAAGGGAAAATGAAGCCGAAAAAGCACAGATAATTGATTTTGCGTCAAGCTTAAACGGACTTGATATAAATAAATTTAAACTTTTGGCTTCACCTGTATTAAAGGTCAGTTCAAGTGAAATAAGAAATAAAATAAAATCGGGTGAGGATTTTTCAAATCTTGTGCCTGAAAAAGTGTATGATTATATAATAAAGAGGCGAATTTATAATGTATGATACCGAAAAATACGCAAAAATTTTGAAAGATACATTATCTGACAGGCGATTTTACCATTCGCTTTGCGTATCACAAAGTGCCATTAAACTTGCAAAGCGTTATGGTGTGGATGAAGAAAAAGCCGAGGTTGCAGGGCTTTTGCATGATATTACAAAAGAAACTGATAATGCTGTTCAACTTGAAATAATTAAAAATAACGGTATTGAACTTCACAGTTTTGATAAAAAGAGCGATAAATTTTTGCACCAAGCATCAGGTGCCGGAATGGCGATTAAGCTTGGTATTGATGATATGGATATTATAAATTCTATAAGGTATCATACCACAGGCAAGGCAAATATGACTATGCTTGAGCAGATTGTGTATCTTGCCGATTTTATTTCAGCCGATAGGGATTATCCCGATGTAGATGTTATCAGAAAAGAAACGGAAAAGGGTATTGAATACGGTTTGCTTTACGGCACTGCTTATACAATTAAGTCGGTGGCAAAAAGGCAAATACCGCTTCATCCTTTGACTGTTGAAGCATATAATTGGATACTTGATGAGTATTTTAAATAGAAAGGGTGAAGTTATGCAGGCACTTAATATTGTAAAAACAGCAGTTAAAGCTATTGACAGCAAGAAAGGCGAGGATATTGAAGTAATCGGTATTACCGATTTAACTGTTCTTACCGATTACTTTGTAATTGCCACAGCTACAAGTTCAACTCAAATCAAAGCTATGGCTGATGAAGTTGAGTATAAGCTTGACGAACTCGGCGTTGAGCCGCACCATATAGAAGGCAGAAGCACAAATTGGGTTTGCCTTGATTATAATTCGGTTGTTATTCATATTTTCCATAAGCAGCAGCGTGAATTTTATTCACTTGAGCGTTTATGGGAAGATGGCGAAGTTTTAGATACAGCAAAATTATTGGAGGATTAAAATAATGGAATACAATTTTAAAGAGATTGAAGCCAAATGGCAAAATATTTGGTACACTCAAAACACATTCGCAGCAAAGCAGGATTTTTCACTTCCTAAATATTACTGCCTTGTTGAATTCCCTTATCCGTCAGGTCAGGGACTTCATGTAGGCCACCCAAGGTCTTATACAGCTCTTGATATAGTTGCCCGTAAAAAAAGACTTCAGGGATATAATGTTCTTTACCCTATGGGTTGGGATGCTTTCGGTCTTCCAACTGAAAACTTTGCAATTAAAAATCATATTCATCCTGAAGAAGTAACAAAGCAAAATGTTGCAAGATTTAAGCAGCAGCTTCAGTCACTCGGCTTTTCGTTTGACTGGACAAGGGAAATCAACACTACTGACCCGAGCTATTATAAATGGACACAGTGGATTTTCCTTCAACTTTTCAAAAAGGGACTTGCTTACAAAAAAGAAATGGCTGTAAACTGGTGTACTTCTTGCAAATGCGTGCTTGCAAATGAAGAAGTTGTAAACGGTGTATGTGAGCGTTGCGGCAGTGAAGTTATCAGAAAGAACCAGAGCCAGTGGATGCTTAAAATTACCGAATATGCTCAAAGGCTTGTTGATGATCTTGATGACCTTGATTTTATTGACAGAGTTAAGGTTCAGCAGAAAAACTGGATCGGCCGTTCAACCGGTGCAGAAGTTGATTTCGGCACAACTTTGGGTGATACTTTAACTGTATATACTACCCGCCCTGATACCCTTTTCGGCGCAACATATATGGTTATTTCACCTGAACACCCGCTTGTTGAAAAGTGGGCAGATAAGCTTAAAAATATTGATGAAGTTCGTGCTTACCAGCAGGAAGCTGCACATAAGTCGGACTTTGAAAGAACTGAACTTAATAAGGATAAAACCGGTGTTAAGCTTGATGGTGTAATGGGTATCAACCCTGTAAATGATACTGAAATTCCTATCTTTATTTCAGACTATGTACTTACATCTTACGGTACTGGTGCGATTATGGCAGTTCCTGCACACGATACTCGTGACTGGGAATTTGCAAAGAAATTCGATTTACCTATTATCGAAGTTGTTGCAGGTTCAAAAGTCGGTGTTGAAAACGAAGCTTTTACAGACTGTGCAACAGGCAAACTTGTTAATTCATCATTCCTTACAGGTATGACAGTTGAAGAAGCTAAAAAAGCAATTACCGAATGGCTTACTAAAGAGGGTAAAGGCCACCAAAAAGTAAACTTTAAGCTTCGTGACTGGGTATTTTCACGCCAAAGATATTGGGGTGAGCCTATTCCTATTGTTAAGTGTGACGATTGCGGATATGTTCCTGTTCCTGAAAGTGAACTTCCTTTAAGACTTCCTATGGTGGATTCATATGAACCTACCGATACAGGCGAATCACCGCTTGCAAAAATGACAGATTGGGTTAACACCACTTGCCCTTGCTGCGGAAAACCTGCTAAAAGGGAAACAGATACAATGCCGCAATGGGCAGGTTCATCTTGGTATTTCTTAAGATATATGGACCCGCACAATGATAAAGAACTTGTTTCAAAAGAAGCGGCAGAATATTGGAGCCCGGTAGATTGGTATAACGGTGGCATGGAGCATACTACTTTGCACCTTCTCTATTCTCGTTTTTGGCATAAATTCCTTTATGACATTGGTGTTGTTCCTACTAAAGAACCATATCAAAAGCGTACATCACACGGTATGATTCTCGGTCAAAACGGTGAAAAGATGTCAAAGTCAAGGGGCAATGTTGTTAACCCGGATGAAATTGTTGACCAATACGGTGCAGATACAATGCGCCTTTATGAAATGTTTATCGGTGACTTTGAAAAAGCTGCACCTTGGAACAGTGATTCTATCAAAGGTTGCAAGAGATTTATTGAGCGTTTCTGGAATTTGCAAGAAATCGTTAAAGACGGTGATGAATATTCACCTGAACTTGAAGCTCTTATGCATAAAACAATTAAAAAAGTTACAGATGATATTGATAATCTTAAGTGCAACACAGCTATTGCATCAATGATGACCCTTGTAAACGAAATGTATTCAAAGGGTGTTAATAAAGCCGAACTTCGTGACTTAACTATCATTCTTAACCCATTTGCACCTCATGTTACAGAGGAAATGTGGGAAATAATGAACTTCGGCGGTGCTGTACACGAAGCAAAGTGGCCTGAATTTGATGATGAAAAGACTAAAGAAAACAGTGTTGAAATCGCACTTCAGGTTAAAGGTAAGGTTCGTTCAAGAATTGTTGTTCCAATTGATATAAGCAAGGAAGATGCAATCGAACTTGCTAAAAAAGATGAAAAAATTGCCGCTGAAATTGCAGGCAAAGAAATTAAGAAAGAAATTTATGTTCCGGGCAAGCTTGTAAATATTGTTGCAATATAATTAGCAAGTGCCTTTTGAGGTGATATTATGCCTAAGAAAAAAATATATACAGTCGCAACTTCACACCTTGATACAGTGTGGAGTTGGGACTTTGAAACTACTGTCAGCCAATATATTTATAATACTTTAGTTGATAATTTTAAACTTTTTGAAAAATATCCTTCATATAAATTTTCTTTTGAAGGTTCATATCGCTATGAACTAATGGAAGAATATTATCCTGAACTTTTTGATAAAATGAAGGATTATATTGCAAAGGGAAGGTGGAATGTCTGCGGCTCTGCATTTGAAAATGGGGATACAAATATTCCGTCACCCGAAGCACTTTTCAGAAATATACTTTTCGGCAATTCCTATTTTGATGAAAAATTCGGCAAAAGAAGTGTTGATATTTATCTGCCGGATTGCTTCGGCTTCGGCTGGGCACTTCCTGCAATTGAACGCCATTCAAACCTGATGGGATTTACTACCCAAAAGCTTGCCTGGGGCAGTGCATACGGTATTCCGTTTGATATAGGCAAATGGCAGGGTGTTGATGGAAGCGAGGTTTATGCAAGTATTAACCCACACGATTATTATTACACTCTTACAAAACTTCGTGATTGGGATTTTGTTCTTAATAAGTTTAAAGAAAATGAAAAGTATGACCTTAATGATACATATATTTTTCACGGTATAGGTGACAGGGGCGGCGCACCTGATGAAAAGAGCGTTGCTTTTGTTGAAGATGAAATCAAGAAAAATGATGAAAGTGATATTGAAGTAATTGCGGCAAGCGCAGATGAAATATATCACGATATTGAAAATAATTATACCGACGAGCAAAAGGCTAAACTTCCGGTTTGGAAAAATGAATTTGTAATGCAAAACCACGGTGTAGGCGGTTATACATCGCGTGCAATCGGTAAGCGATGGAACAGAAGATGTGAAGAACTTGCGGATATAAGTGAACGCGCAGGTGTTATTTCATCATATTTCGGCTTAACCGATTATAACCAAAATGCAATTAACCGTTCATGGAAACGCTTTATTGCACATCAGTTTCATGATGATATGCCGGGTACAAGCTGCCAAAGGGTATATAAACGCTCATGGAATGATTATGCGGTTTCAATGAATCAGTTTACAAATGAACTTGAAGCTTCAATGTCGCCTGTTTCATCACTTATGAAAACTGATTTTTGCTCCGGTATTCCTGTGATGGTTTATAACCCTGTTGAAGCGGACAGGCGCGGTGCGGTAACACTTCGCCTTGATGATGTTTCATCTTCTTATGTAAGGGTTTATGATGAAAAGGGCAGAGAAATTAAAAGCCAAGTAACTCCGCTTGAAAACGGAGTGCTTGAACTCGTTTTTGTTGCCGATGTTAAAAGCCTCGGCACAAGGGTATATGATGTTCGCCCGAGTGACAGGCCTTGCTGCGTTAAAAGTGAAATTTCAATCAATTCCGATAACGCAATGGAAAATCAAAAGTATATTGTTACTCTCAACCGAAAGGGCAATATATCATCAATTCTTGATAAAGAACTTGATGAAAAAGAAATACTTAAAGAGCCTATTACTCTCGGCTTATTCAATTACACCGGTTCAAAGGAATGGCCTGCGTGGGAAATGAATTTTAAAGAAGCAAATAAAGATGCAGACCGTATTCCTAATGTAGTAACCGTAACTGTATTGGAGCAAGGCCCTGCAAGAGTATCGTTTAAAGTTGTTCAAAGTGACAGAAAAAGTACATTTACTAATATTATCGCCCTCACAGACGGATGTGATATAGTAGAAGTATATTCCGAAATTGAATGGCAGAATTTGAGAACTCTTGCCAAAAATAAGTTTTCTTTCACGGCGGAAAATGAAAAAGCTACTTTTGATTTGGGACTCGGTGCAATTGAACGCGGAAATATGAGCGAAAAGCTTTTTGAAGTTCCTGCTCAAAAATGGGTTGATTTAACAGATAAAAGCGGCGAGTTCGGTGTTTCTGTTTTAAGTGAATGTAAATACGGTTGGGATAAGTATAAGGATAATACACTTCGCCTTACCGCAATTCACACACCGAAGCGCAATTATCGTATTGATTCAATGCAGTCGTTTATGGACTTGGGACTTAACAGATATTCATTCGCAATTTTCAGCCATAAGGGCAAGGCACAGGCTAAAACCCAGCTTGAAGCAAGAAAATTTGTAACTCCTATGACTGCTTATGTAACAACTAAACACCAGGGTAAACTAAAAAATGAATATTCTTTCGGCTCTGTTTCAAGTAATGATGTAATTATTCGCGCAATCAAAAAAGCAGAAAAGAGCGATGAAATTATCGTTCGCCTTAATGAAGGTGCAAACAGCGACGTTGAAAACTTTACATTAACTTTGGGCGAGGGTATTCAATCTGCCAGAGAAATTTATGCAAGCGAAGAAGAAAAGGGCAGTGCTGTTGTTGAAAACGGAAAGCTTGTTACAAGCTTCAAGCCTTATGAAATCAAAAGCTTTGCGCTTAAATTGAAGCCAAGCAGTATTGATTCGCTTAAAGCAGAAAGCGTACCTGTTTTGCTTAATTATGATAAAAATATTATCACAAATAAAGGCGAAAAAGGTGATTTTGAATATACAATTCCAAGCACACTTGTGCCTGATGAAATTATGGCAAACGGTACTTTGTTTAAATTAAATAAGAGTGATAAAAACGCTCTTATTTGCCAAGGTCAAAAAATTAAGCTTGGCGGTAATGCGAATAAACTTGTTTTGCTTTGTGCTTCAATGGCAGGGGATAAAAAAGCTTCCTTTATACTTGGAAGCAAAAAGGAAGAAAAAACGGTTCTTTCGGCATTTGAACGCTTTGCCGCTTGGGATTTATATGACTATGGCGAAACAGCTTATATCAAATCGGGTAAAATCGGCTATGAATTTACACATTGCCATAAAGACGGAGAAGTTCAGTTTGCAAAGCAGATGTACTTTTTCCTTGTGGAATTTGAACTTGGCGGTGAAAACGAAATCACTTTGCCTAATGATTCGGATATTGTGATTTTATCTGCAAGTGAGGTTAATGCACCGTACGGTAAGCTTGTAAGCCCGACTTATGACGAGGTTGAAAAAAGGCCGTTTACTTTTAAACTCAATTTAAAAGAAAAAATTCAGTATGCATATAATAAGTGTGTTTGGCAACTTCACGATAAAGATAATTTTATCAAAGATAACAATAAGGGCAAGGATTACTGATAAGGGGAAATATTATGGCTAATAATTTTGGAAAAAACTGGACAACCAATAATAACAATTATCCGCTTGACAGCAAAGAGGTTGAAAGATACCTTTCTGTTAAGCCGAGTGAAAATCAACTTACTCTTGTTGACAAGCCATTTTATACTTTTATGCACTTTGGTATGAATACCGCTACCGACAGGGAGTGGGGCGCAGGTGTTGAAAAAGCATCTGATTTTACTATCAAATCAATCAATGCAAAGCAGTGGGTTGATACTGCAAAGCAGGCAGGTGCAACAGGCGTGATCCTTACTTGTAAGCACCACGACGGTTTCTGCCTTTGGCCAAGTGAATACACAGATTTCTGCGTTAAAAATTCATCTTATAACGGTGATATTGTAAAAGAAGTATCCGATGAATGTCATAAGCAGGGTATGGATTTCGGTGTTTATCTTTCACCTTGGGATATGCACGATGAACGCTATGGTACAGATGCGTATAATGATTATTTTTGCAATCAGCTTACAGAACTTCTTACTAATTACGGTGAAATTTTTGAAGTTTGGTTTGACGGCGCAAAAGGTTCAAATGCTAAAAAGTTTGAATACGACTGGCAAAGATATTATGACCTTATCCGTAAGCTTCAGCCAAAAGCTAATATTGCTATTTGCGGCCCCGATATTCGCTGGGTAGGTAATGAGGGCGGCAAGTCAAGAAAGAGCGAATACAGCGTAGTTCCTTGCGCACTTCGTGAAGCTGACAGAATTATGGCTTTAAGCCAGCAGGATGAAAATCAGGCATCTTCTCTTCAAAAGTATAATCAAATGGATGAAGATTTGGGTTCAAGAAAAATTCTTGAAAAAAACGCATATCTTTGCTGGTTTCCTGCCGAAGTAGATGTTTCTATCCGCAAGGGTTGGTTCTTCCACGAAAAAGACAACAGAAATTCGAAAAGTGCTAAAAAGCTTTTTAAAATCTATCTTAATTCAGTAGGCAATAACTGCACGCTTCTTCTCAACATTCCGCCAAATGCACAGGGTGAAATACATAAAAAAGATGTTAAAAACCTTGAAAAGCTTGGTAAAATGATAAATAATATTACTCAAAATCCTATTGTTTATCAGGAACTCGGTGAACTTACCAAGGATAATGGATTTATTGATTTTACATTCAACGATGTTCGCAAGGTTAATTATGTTGTGTTGCAGGAAGATATTGCAAACAGCCAGCGTGTTGAACTTTTTGACCTTTATATTCAAAAAGCAAACGGTAAGTTCAAGCGTGTTTATAAGGGTACTGTTATCGGCGCTAAAAAAATTGTTAATCTTAAAGGCAAAAAGGCAAAGGGTATTCGCTTTGTAATTCGCCAAAGCCGTTCAACACCTATTATTAAATCAGTTGGCATTTACGAATAATTGTACACCTGTATAATTTTGTATAAGCTAAAATTGTAAAGTTTAGAATTAGTTTAGCCTCTTTTATTTTTTGCGTGATATAATTAAAGCGTGATAAATAAGGGAGGCTGATTTTATGACTGATAAAGTTAAAAATGAAGAAAAAGTTGTTGAAAAAAACAAGTTTGCAAAAGACTTGTGTTTTGACAAGATTGTTTGGATTTTTATGATTAGCTGTATAGTGGGCTTTCTTGTTGAAACACTGTGGTGTTTAATTAAGCACGGATATATCGAATCGCGCCAATCTCTTGTGTGGGGGCCGTTTTCGGTAGCTTACGGTATGGGTGCAGTTGTGTTAACTCTTGCACTTTATAAGGTTAAGGATGCACCTGTTTGGAAAGTGTTTGGTGTATCATTTATCGTAGGTACAATAACGGAATATATCTGCTCACTCGGGCAAGAAATTGTGTTTGGCTCTGTTGCGTGGGATTACAGCAAAATGCCGCTTAATATTAACGGGCGTGTTTGCTTCTTGTATTCTTGCTTTTGGGGGCTTTTGGGAATACTTTGGATTAAGGCAATTTATCCTATAATGTCAAAGGTTATTGAAAAATTGCCGGTCAAACTCGGCACAATTATAATGTGGGCATTTATTGTATTTTTTGTATTTGATTCATTTGTTTCCGCTACTGCGGGGCTTCGTATGGATAAGCGTGATGCCGGCCAAGCACCTAATAATGTTTATGAGCAGTTTCTTGATAATCATTTTCCTGATGAAAGAATGAATGAGATATACGCAAATTCCCAAAAAGTAACTAAATAAGAACGCAGCGTTGCCGTGTCGGCACACCGCAATAAAAAAGCAGTTCAAAAATCGAGTTGCCTTTTATTACATTTACAAATATTGACAAATACTGCACTGCAAGATATAATAAAACAAATCTGATATACATAGGTTTTTATATTTGTTTTGAATATAAAATTAAAAGGGAATCCGGTGCAAATCCGGAGCAGTCCGAACCTCTACCGTATTTGCTGACGAGAAATATTCGCTAAAGGCGGCCATTGCTCTTTTGAGTGAGAAGGTTTATTTTAAGGTTGAAGCATTAGTCGGGAGACCTGCCGTGTATATGGTTTTGCAGTGCTTTAGGTTGGAAGTCGGCAGTATTTAACATATGGGATAACTATGCCCATATGCTTTTTGCGATACAATTTTTATGCACTGTTTTAAACGGTGCATTTTTTTATGCTCTAAATTGAAAGGAGAAAAGATGAAAAAATCAATTACAAAGGCTTTGGCAGTTTTTATGTCGCTTATGCTTGTACTTATGAGCGCACTTCCTGCTATGGCTGAAAATTCAAGTGAGGTTGAGGCGTACCTTAACAGCACATACGCAAAGGCAATCAGCGGCTTTGAAAAGGATGATGAGGGCAGATATATTATCCCTCTTTCCAAAACAAGGGTTTCTCTTAAAAAGGATACATCATCAAAGCTTTATACTTCCTCTTGGAGTTCAAGCGACGATACTTATGCAAAGGTGACAAACAGCAGCTATTCCGCTTCTGCAAAAATCACTCATCCGTCATATAATGAAGGTGCTAAGGTTGTTACTCTTACTCTTAAAATATTAGATAAAACTGACGGCAAAACTGTTTTAGGAACAAGAGATTATGTTCTTTATATTGAAACAAAACTTGCTACTTATTCTCTTGACGTAACTGCTAAGAATGAAAAAGGCGAGATTATTGACGACGCAAAAGTCAGTGTTTTTGACAGTCGTAATATTGAACAAAATCCGTCGTCACTCAGTGCTAATACCGAATACACTCTTACCGTTTCGGCTTTGGGATATGTTCGTGACGTAAGAAAAATCACTTTAACTCAAAATACTAAACTTGATGTTATATTAAAAGAGGGCGCAACAGTTGATTTTACCGTTAAACTTGCAACGGGAGCTAAAACGGATAACGCTACCTTAAAAGTAACGTCAGCAAACGGCAGTCAAACATATTCTCCGATAGAGGACGAATACGGCTATGAAACCTCACAGTTTGAGCTTACCCCCGGCGAATATAAATACTATGCAACTTATCAAAGCGGCAGTCAAACGGCAGCGGGTACATTTACTGTCGCAGAGGGTACAAAGTCACTTAATATAACGGTAAATCTTAAATATACCGAATATAAGGTTAAATTTGACGTTACACCCGAAAATGCAAAAATCACACTTAAAAAGAACGGCTCAAGCGGCGCTTACGGCGACGAAATTTTGCCTGATGAAAACGGATATTATACGATTGTTTACGGTCAATACCGTTATACCGTTGAAGCAGAGGGATTTATTACTGTAAGTAAGACATTTAATGCTACCGATACATCTCTTAAAAATAATAACTATGTAATTACCGTTAAACTTGACTCGCTTTATGATTCACTTCTTAATAAAGCAGACGATTATCTTTTTGCTCAGTCGGGCGACGGAATGATGATGACTGAATTTTCAGGCGTTCATACAGACGGCGATTTCGGTTACGTTTCTGATGTTGACTCCGATTATCAAGATACAAATGTTATTGAAACAGTTGAAGAAAAAATCAATTCAAATGTAAAATCCGATGAAAAAATCACGGTTAAATTAAACGCCGTTAAAAATATTGACGGTGACGATGATAATACAGTTATTTTCAAAAACGGCAATATCTATTATAACGGCGTTGATTCTTCAAATTATGACGAAGATTTTTACGGCGCAGTTTACGACCTTTCACTTACTTTAACTTGCGGCGATAAGACTAAGGAAAGCGAGGTAAGAGTAGTAGTTCCTTATCATACGTATACAAGGCTTCAAAGACTTGACAGCGCTGCTCTTTATGCCGTAAACTTTGCAAATATTAAGGGCGAAAACAAGAGTGCAGCTGATGTTACCCGCAATCTTGATTTGATAAATACTGCAAATTCGGATGATTACAGCTATTATTCAATTTGCTCAAGCTGGGTATCCGATCACCCTGAAATTATTGATGCAAAAACAGGTAAGGTAACAAGACCTGAAAAGGATACTATGGTTAAACTTACGGTTAAAACATATTATTCAGCTTCGTTTGTTGAAGAAACAGATTTCTTCTTTGATCCGGGTCCTTTGGGCGATAATGCGGCTTACAGAAGTGTAAGAGTTATGGTTAAGGGTACAAAGCAGGACGAGGTTAAGGACAGCAAACCTGCAACAAAGCCGAGCGAACCTGCAACAACTCCTTCAACAACTCAGCCTACAACAAAACCGAGCACAACTAAGAACACCGAGACGGTTAAGCCTAAAAAGACGTCGATTAAAAAACTCAGTAAAGGCAAAAAGAAATTTACCGTTACTTGGGCAAAAGTAAGTGGTGTTAAGGGATACCAAATTCAGTATTCTTCCAATAAAAAATTTAAAAAGAACAATAAGAGCGTTACTGTTACTAAGCAAAAGAAAACAAAGGCTACCGTTAAAAAACTTAAGTCTAAGAAAAAGTATTACGTTCGTGTTCGCACATACAAAACGGTAAACGGTAAAAAGATATATTCATCTTGGTCAAAGGTAAAAAGCGTAAAAACCAAGTAAGATTTATTTGTGTTTAACGACGCAATAAAAAAGACAGCCTGATTTTTTAGGCTGTCTTTTGTTATATTCTTTTCTATTTAACTTCAAGATAAAATTCCACACCGGCAAGCGTTTTTGATTAACTTTCTCTCAATGCCTTGTTAATCGCATTTAAAACTCTCTTTTTATCCGCTGACCAAAGCGGTGCAATCAAATCTTTTTTTGCTCCGTCGCCGGTAAGGCGGTGAATTACAATATTTTTCGGCATAATTGCAACACATTTTGCAATCAGTTCAACATATTCATCAAATTCAAGGGTTTTAAATAATCCTTTTTCGTAGTCTTTTGCAAGGTCTGTTCCTGCTATTACGTGCAAAAGTTGGAGTTTAATTCCGTCTATTTGGCTTTGGCAAACATATTTTACGCTTTCAAGCATATCTTCTTCACTCTCATTCGGCAAGCCTAATATTATATGCACCACGATATTTACGCCAATGTTTTTTAGTTTTTTAACAGCTTCGTTATATACTTCTAAACTGTAACCTCGCCTTATATACTTTGCACTATCGCTATGTATTGTTTGCAACCCAAGTTCCACAAAAACAGGCTTGATTTTATTCATTTCATCAAGAAGTTCTATTACATCATCACCCAAGCAATCGGGCCTTGTGGCAATTGAAAGTGCAACAATGTCATGGTGATTTATTGCTTCACTGTATTTTGCTCTTAATATTTCAACCGGTGCATAAGTGTTGGTGAAAGCCTGAAAATAAGCAATATATTTCCCGCTTTTGATTTTCTTTTCCACTATTTTTTTGCCGCTTTCAATTTGCTCGGTAATGCTTAGATTTCGGTTTTGTGCAAAATCACCACTTCCGCCTTTTGAACAAAAAATGCAACCTCTTGTATCTATTTTTCCATCACGGTTAGGGCAGGTGAATCCGCCGTCCAAACTGATTTTGTAAACCTTTTGCCCAAATTTATCTTTCAAATATTTGTTAAAACTTAAATATTCCATATTTATCCCTCATATTATAGTAAATAAAGTATACCATAAAATATATCTAATTAAAATAAAAATTCATATTGTTATTGACTTGGTATCGCCTTTAGTTTAAAATTGATTTGATAATAATTAGTAAAGGAAGAACGAAATGAGAGTTTTTTTAAGCTGCCTTGTTTGCAGAATTGTAACTTTTGTTTTGCATAAGCTTGGCAGGGGTGCTACATCTATGCCGGGTAAGGTTGCACTTAAAGTTAAAAGAAATGTTTTAAAAGATTTATCAAAAAATACCAAGGTTATAGTTGTAACCGGTACTAATGGTAAAACCACCTCTTGCCGTATACTTGAAGAAGGTCTGAAAAAAGCAGGCAAATCATATTTTATCAATAAATCCGGCGCAAATCTTATTACGGGCGTAACTGCTTCATTTATAATGAATTCAACCGTTACCGGTAAGTGCAAAAAAGATTATGCCATTATTGAATGTGACGAAAACGCTTTTAAAGAAGTTTCAAGATATATTCATTGCGATGTTATTCTTGTAACTAATGTTTTCCGTGACCAGCTTGACCGTTACGGTGAAGTTACGCATACACTTAACGCTATTAAAGAATCGGTTAAAAACTTGCCTAATGCAATTGTTTGCCTTGATGCCGATTGCTCGTTGACTTACTCAATGTCAAAGGAAATTTCTAATAAAATCATCACTTTCGGTGTTAATGTTCCTTTTGATAAAAATGCAAAAGCACCTGAAATAAGCGACGCTAAATATTGCATTTTTTGTAAGCACGAATATGATTATACTTACCATACCTATGGTCATCTCGGCGGTTTTGTATGCAACAATTGCGGATATAAACGGCCGAAACCTGATTTTGCGGTTGAAAGTGTAGAAGAAATGAAAAACGACCATTCTGTTGTTGTTGCAAATCTCAACGGCGACAGAAATATAATCAAGGTTAATATCGGCGGTGCGTATAATATTTATAACGCTATCGGCTGTGCGGCTGCACTTACTGCACTTGGTATTGAGCAAAAAATTATTATTGACGCTATTGAAAACTTTAACGGTGCATTCGGCAGAATGGAACATTTTAAAGCCGGAAATAACACGGTTAATCTTATTCTTGTTAAAAATCCGGCAGGCTTCAGCCAAACAATGAATTTTCTAAAAAGTATTGATGATGATTTTACATTGATTCTTTCGCTTAATGATAATGCTGCCGACGGCAGAGATATAAGCTGGATTTGGGATGTTGATTTTTCAGGCATTTTTGATAAGCCTAATGTTAAAGAGCTTTATGTAACCGGTAAGCGTTGCTACGATATGGCGGTTCGTGTTAAATACGAAGGCGTAGGAAATCGCGAAATTAAGATTATTGAAAATGAAGATTATAATAAACTCGTTGATGTTGCAACAAGTCAGGGCAGGGATGTTTATATAGTTCCTACTTATACTTCTATGATGACTATGCGCCCTGTAATTGCTAAAAGACTTGGAGGTAAAGACTTTTGGGAATGATGATTAAAATAGCACACCTTTATCCTGATATGCTTAATCTCTACGGTGATAGGGGTAATATAATCGCTTTGACTAAAAGAATGGAGCTTCGCGGTATTTCCACCCAAGTGGATAAAATCACTATGGGTAAATCTTTTAATGCCGATGATTATGATATCCTTTTTATCGGCGGCGGCCAGGATTTTGAGCAGGATGTTTTGCTTGAGGATTTGAAAAAAGGTAAAGATAAAGAAATTAAGCGCGCAATTGAAATGGGTAAGGTTATGCTCGCTATTTGCGGCGGTTACCAAATGCTTGGCAAGTATTATAAAACTCACGACGGTAAAATGCTTGAATATATCGGCGCAATTGATTTTTATACCGAGGGTAAGGATGATAGAATGATTGGCAACTTCGCCTACAAAACCAAAGAGGGTATTGAAGTAGTCGGATTTGAAAATCACAGCGGCAGAACTTATCTCGGCCAAGGTGTTGAACCGCTCGGTAAGATGATTAAAGGCTACGGCAATAACGGCGAGGACGGCACAGAGGGTGTAAGGTATAAAAATACTTTCGGCACATATTCTCACGGTCCTGTTTTGCCTAAAAATCCGCAGCTTGCCGATTTGCTTATTTCTTTGGCAGTGAAAAATAAATACGGCTCCTGTACACTTGAGCCTCTTGATGATGAACTTGAAGATAAGGCAAGAGCGCAGGTTATGAAACTGTATGTAAAATAAGCTTTGCTTGTAAATTTAATAGATAAAATTAAGGCACTATGAAATAAATTCATAGTGCCTTAACTTATTTTCTGCCCAATATATAATCTGTTGAAACATTATAATAATCTGCTAATTTTATTAAAATCGCTGTTGGTATATCTCTCTGCCCTAATTCGTAATTTGAATAAACCTGTTGAGAGCAATTGAGTATTTTTGCAAGTTGCTTTTGTGTCAAATCATGGTCTTCTCTTAAATCGCGTATTCGTTTGTACATAGTATCACCGCTACTATTATACTTTACTGCATATTGTTGTATTGACAAATACCGCAAATTGCAGTAGACTGTAATTACATATAGTACAAAAGCGTATTTTTATAAGATATTTTGATTTATGGAGGCTTTGTTATGAATGTTTGGTATATGAATTTAAAGGATAGCCGCAGTGTCGAAAATCGCAATGCCGATGAAGAACTTAAATTCAAGATTTGTATTGAAAAATCCATTTTGGCAATTGGTTGGGGATTTGATGCATTTTTTTATGATTGGTCGCAATACAAAGCACTTGCCGATTATTATTATCGTGATTATGATGGATACCGCACAGCAGTAAAGTATTTATCGGATATGCAAAACGGTGATTTGGTTTGGTTGAAAAATCCTGTTACACATGAGCGTTACCTTGCACAAATTATTGATGATGTTCCGTCTTTAACCTGCTATCTTAAAGATTTTGATATATATACTTGCCGCAAAGCAAGCATTATAAAAATAAGTTCTGAAACATTAAGCAAATTTGACTTGCTTGGTAAAAAAGACTTTGGCAGGCACACTATTGAGCAAGTTGGTGAACAGCCGATTATTGACGGTACAATTAAACTTTTTGATTCGATTAAATAATCGTGCGAATTTTAATATTCTAGAGGAGAAAGATTATGAAAAGGATTATCAGTTTGCTTCTATCATTAACTATGCTTTTAAGTCTGACCGCAGGTCTTGATTTTTCCGCTTATGCCGCTGAAGCAGGTTATTGTGGTGAAAATGTAAGATATTGTTATTATGACTCGGGAACAATACGAATTTATGGAACTGGGGAAATGCATGACGGATGTAGAATGGGGTCGTCAAAAATTGAAATGAAAAATGCTGTTATTGAAACGGGTGTAACAAGCATAGGCGATGAAACATTTTATAATTGTACAAGTTTAACAAGTATAACTATACCTGATAGTGTAACGAGTATAGGTGATCATGCATTTTGTAATTGTACAAGTTTAACAAGTATAACGATACCTGATAGCGTAACGAGTATAGGTGCTTATGCATTCTGTGATTGTACAAGTTTAACAAGTGTAACCATACCCGATAGTGTAACAAATATAGGGGATGCTGCATTTGCTTCTTGTGATAATTTAACTAGTGTAAATGTTGAAGAAAATAATATAAATTATTATTCACTTGGCGGAGTATTATTTAACCAAAATAAAGATGAATTAGTGTGTTATCCTGCTGGTAAGAGTGATAAAACTTATAAAATTCCTATTAGCGTAATGAGTATAGGTGCTTATGCATTTTATGAATGTATAAACTTGTCTAGTGTGACAATACCTGACAGCGCAACAAATATAGGCAATTATGCATTTTGTAATTGTACAGGTTTAATAGGTGTTACTATACCTGATAATGTAACAAGTATAGGTCGTTCTGCATTTAAAAATTGCAGAAATTTTACAAGTGTAACGATACCTGATAGCGTAACGAGCATAGGCGATTATGCTTTTAAAAATTGCACAAGTTTAAAGAATACCGTTGTGCTATCTAGTAACTGCAATTTGGGGATTGGTTTTGTAGTAGCAGATGTAAAAATATATGGTTTTGTAAAATCAACCGCTAATGAGTATGCTACATCAAATAAAAATGATTTTATAGAAATATACTGTAATGATTATGGAATGCAACATAAATATAGCAAGAAAGTAATAAAAAATTCTACCTGTAAAAACAGTGGAGAAATAAGTTATACTTGCGATAGGTGTTATCAAAGCTATACTGAAACCATTCCTGCATTAGGTGGAGAACATGACTATAAAGGCAAAGTTATTAAACAACCTACTTGCACAACAAAAGGTGTAACAAGATATACTTGCACCCGTTGCGGCGATAGTTATGATAAAGAAAACATCGAAGCCTTGGGTGATTTGGGACATAATTATGTTTCGAAAGTAATTAAACAACCAACCTGTACAACAAAGGGTACAACAAGATATACCTGTTCTTATTGTGGCGATTATTATGATAAAGAAGATATAGTCGCATTAGGTCATAATTACGTATCAAAGGTGCTCACTCAACCGACTTGCACAGAAAAGGGCGTAACAAGATATACTTGCACCCGTTGCGGTGATAGTTATGATAAAGAAGATATAGCCACATTAGGGGGCACTCATAATTATGTATCAAAGGTGCTCACTCAACCAACTTGCACAGAAAAGGGCGTAACAAGATATACTTGTTCTCGTTGCGGCGATAGTTATGATAAAGAAGATATAGCCGCATTAGGTCATAATTACGTATCAAAGGTGCTCACTCAACCGACTTGCACGGAAAAGGGTGTAACAAGATACACCTGCACTCGTTGTAATAATTATTATGACAAAGAAGACATTGAAGAATTAGGACACGATACAAAGATTGTTGAAAGAGTTGAGCCTACTTTAACGGAAGACGGCTTTTACCGTGTTGAGTGCCAACGTGATGGCTGTGGATATAGCAGCAGCCATTCACTTGAACAGTTGACTCTCGGATATAATCAAAAGGTTAAGTCAAACGGCAGCGATACATATAAAATCGAAATGGATAAATCGGGCTATTTGATTTTTGATTTTGAGGGCGAAAGCCAAGAGTGGAATATCAATATCTATGATGAAGATTATAACAAAATAGATACTCTCAAGCCGGTCTATAAGGAATTTTATAAAAAATCTTATCTTCAAATCAGCCTTGGCTCAACTGTTCCTAATAAGAATCAAATAGTAGCGCTTTTTGCAGGAAAATATTATGTTGAAATCGACCGTCTTAATAATGCAACAAATGATAATTTCTCAGGAAATTATACATTTTCAATTGATTACAGGCCTGCAAATGAAACAATAAAAGAAACAAAGAATGATTTTTATTATGACGCTCCGACTGCTAAGAATATAGAACTAAATAAAACCTATAACGGATTTTTAGGCGCTAAGTATGCTTGCTATAACTATGTCGGCAACCCGATTCTTACAACAGATGAAAGAGACGCATATAAAATTGAAATACCTAAAGGCAGTGGTCTATCTCAATTCAGCGTGACTTTATCATCAAAAGCATTTGCACCTTTAGGCTCAAATTGCACATTGATATTATATAATTCGGAATTTGAGCCGTACGACGGATTTAAGCCTTTGACCGTTTCTCTTAATTCAACATTAAATGAAACAATTTATTTATATGAGGGAACATATTATATAGCTGTTGTGAATGAGAATTCTCCTATAGAATATACCTTTACAACGACATTTAAACCGCAAGGCACATTTACCTGTGTTGAGCATAAGGGAAAATTGGTGAACACAGTAAATCCTACTTGTACTCAAAACGGATATAATTCTTATGTTTGCCAAATTTGCGGTGCACAATACAATGAAATTATACCTGCTTATGGGCACAATGTTGTAATTGACTATGAGGTTGCGCCAACTGTTGTAAGCTCTGGCTTGACAAGAGGCTCTCACTGTTCAATTTGCGGAGCAGTAATTACTCCTCAAACAGTTATACCGCAAATTTCTGCGCCTACCCAACCTACAACCACTCCGACTGCACCGGCACAAGCAGTCAAAAAACCGAAATCAGCTTCAATCAAAAAGGTAAAATCGGCTAAAAAGGCAATATCTGTTGAATGGAAAAAAGTAAGTGGCGTAAAAGGTTATCAAGTTCAAGTTGCAACTGACAAGAAGTTTAAGAAGAACAAGAAAACCGTAACTGTTAAAAAACAGAAAACTACAAAGACTACCGTTAAAAAGCTTAAAGCAAAGAAAAAGTATTATGTAAGAATTCGTACATATATAATAGTAAACGGTAAAAAGGTTTATTCTTCTTGGTCAAAGGTTAAGAACGTTAAAACCAAATAATATTGAAAAAAGGCTTGATTTTTCAAGCCTTTTTTGTTATAATACTTCAGCATTCGTAGAAATACAAGCGAATACGCACACACTCGGGTTAAGCCTTAGGTGATTTTAATGGGCTTTTGCCATACTCGGTGTGGAGGAATTAACCTTAAAGGAGGAAATAATAATGGCAAATGTAGTTTCAATGAAACAGCTTTTAGAAGCAGGTGTTCACTTTGGACACCAAACAAGAAGATGGAACCCTAAAATGGCTGAATACATCTTCACAGAGCGTAACGGTATTTACATCATCGACCTTCAGAAGACAGTTAAGAAGCTTGATGAAGCATATATGTTCGTTCGTGATCTTGCAGCAGACGGTGGTTCAATCATTTTCGTAGGTACAAAGAAGCAGGCACAGGATTCAGTTAAGGAAGAAGCAGAGCGTTGCGCAATGCCATATGTTAACGCAAGATGGCTTGGCGGTATGCTTACAAACTTCAAGACTATCCGTGGCAGAGTTGCTCGTCTTGCACAGCTTAAGGCTATGAGAGAAGACGGAACATTTGACCTTCTTCCAAAGAAAGAAGTAGTTGGCCTTGAACTCGAAATTGAAAAGCTTGAAAAGTACCTTGGCGGTATCACAGAAATGAAGAAGATTCCTAATGCAATGTTCATCGTTGACCCACGCAAGGAAAGAATCGCTGTATCAGAAGCAATTAAGCTTGGTCTTCCAATCGTAGCTATTGTTGATACAAACTGTGATCCTGATGAAATTGACTATGTTATCCCTGGTAACGATGACGCTATCCGTGCAGTAAAGCTTATTGCCGGCGCTATTGCTAATGCTGTTATCGAAGGCAGAGACGGTAATGACACAGCAGCAGAAGAAAATGCTGAAGAAGCAAGTGAAGAGGCTGCTGAATAATTTAATATAATTATAACTATTTTATAGGAGGATAATATAATGGCATTTACAGCTCAAGATGTTAAGGCTCTTCGTGAGAAGACCGGCGTTGGTATGATGGAATGTAAGAAGGCTCTTGTTGAAGCTGACGGCGATATGGATAAGGCAGTTGACTTTCTTCGTGAAAGAGGACTTGCTGCTGCACAAAAGAAAGCAACAAGAATTGCTGCTGAAGGTGTAGTTCTTCCATATTATGATGCACAGGCTAAAAAGGGTGTTGTAGTAGAAGTTAACTCTGAAACTGACTTCGTTGCTAAAAACGAGAAATTTATGAACTTCGTAGAAGGCGTTGCAAAGACTATCCTTGCAACAAATCCTGCTGATGTTGAAGCTCTTAAGGAAGAAAAGTTTGACGGTACAGACAGAACTGTTACCGAAACTCTTAATGACCTTGTTCTTTCAATCGGTGAAAATATGAAAGTTCGTCGTTTTGAAAGAATGGACGGTATTGTTTCAACATATATTCACGGCGGCGGATCAGTAGGCGTTATGGTTGGCTTTGATGTTGCTGATGAATCAAAGGCATCTGCTCCTGAATTTGATGCTATGGGTAAGAATGTTGCTATGCAAATCGCAGCTATGAGCCCTGCATATCTTGATGAAGCTTCAGTTCCTGCTGAAGTTGTTGAACACGAAAAATCAATCCTTGCAGCTCAGATGAAGGAAGATCCTAAAATGGCTTCTAAGCCTGAAGCAGTTCTTGCTAAAATTGCTGCCGGTAAGATGGGCAAGTATTATAAAGAAAACTGCCTTGTTGACCAGGAATTCGTAAGAAGCGATTTATTCCAAGGTTCAGTTAAGGGATATGTTGATTCAGTTGCTAAGGAACTCGGCACTGAAATCAAGCTTAACGGTTTCATCAGAATGATGAAGGGTGACGGTCTCGAAAAGAGAGAAGAAAACTTCGCAGAAGAAATCGCAAAGCAAATCAACGGCTAATTAAACCGTAAATTAAATAAAAAATTATCGCTTGAAACTCCCTGTTTTAGGGGCTTTCAGGCGATTTTTTTATGTCAAATTCTGACCACATAAAAATTGCAAGACTATCATAAAATATCGCAAAACATCGCCACTTGTCACCCTTATAATGGTCAGATTTGTGTCGCAAAAATGGTCACTTGTTTTTGACTCAAATTTGGTTTTGCTTTTTTATATGTACTGAAATATGGACTATGCAACTTTAAAATTACTCGTTTTAAATTATATTATTAAAATGTGTATGCAATTTAGTAACTATATGGTATAATTAGTTTTAGGTAAAATAATGATTGATTTTGTTGGTTAGATGTTTGGTGAGGTTAAAAATGGATATTTCCACATTGATTACTCGTATTCAAGATTTTGTTCCGGAATTATTGAAATCATATTGTATTGTAAATGGAAACATTATGAAACTTGATGAAGTACAAAATATGGGTTATGAAAAATTTTCTCTCCTCTCGAAGAAAATAATGCCATTACGATTATATAGATATTACCCTAATCACGAAACAGTAGATAAGAATACGGGGAAGACTGCTAATTATTCAATCCAAGCATTAGAAGAAAATACCGTTTTTCTTCAGACTCCAACAGCGTTTGATGATGTGTATGATTCTGATATAAATGTTGACTATTCTATATATGAGCGTCTTCGATTAATTGAATATTGCAAACGATGTGGTCTTAATGTTAATAAAAATCAACCTTTAGAGGCTATAGGTAATGTTTTAGCAAAAACTTTATATGATTATTACCGGACAAATAATAGTCTTGACAATGTGTTCATTAAAAAGCCAAGTTCTGAAATTGAAAATCTTACAAATCAACTGTTTTTAAAATATGTTATTATAGAACTTAATAAAACACATGATTTTTCAAAGGCTGTAGCAAAAGCAATACAATCAGAATATTCTGATTACATGTCATCATTGAAAAATACATTTAGGATTAGTTGCTTTGCTACGACACCATATTCGCAACTTATGTGGGGCGGTTCGTATGCGAATTGTCATAAGGGTTTTTGTATAGAATATACTGTTCTGCCTGACGCAAAAGAATATAAAGACGTTTATTTTAATTTGTTTCCAATGATATATTCTAAAATTCGTACGGATATGACTGCAAAATTGGTTCCATTTAAAGATGAAGATATCACAGAGGATGCACTTTGGGATATATATTTTAGCGGAGCACTAAGGAAAAGTATAGATTGGGCATTTCAAAATGAATGGAGATTACTGTTGCCTCTTCATGGAGATGGTAGCAATTACAATGTAAAGTTTTTTCCTATAACAAAGGTTTATCTTGGCAGTCGAATGAAACCGGAAAATCGAAAAAAGATCATTGAAATATGCAACAAAAAGAATATACCTTATGTTGGCTTTAAAAGGAATTCTCAATATTTTGAAATGCAAGATTGTGAAATAAAATGCGAAAATTGTCCACGATATAAAAACTTTAATAAATAGGTAAAAATACAATATTTATGAGGTGTACTTATGGAGCTGTTACTAAACAACATTTTAAAGCTTACGGAAGAAGAAATAGATAATAGTAAAATTGAATTTAATATGCAAGCCGGAAGTGGTGGTCAGCCCTTTCTTGATAGATGGTTAAAGCATACGGACGAAGAAAAAGAAACTGGAACATGTAAGGACTGCTCTTACTGGGGATGGTATGGGAAACAGAGGAATTTCTATCCTGGACAATGGGTTTTCAGCTTTGCAAGAATGCAAGAGGATGAGTGGCTGCTTATATCTGTAGCAAAGATAATAGATACGCCTGCTAATGACTGGGCGAATGTTCAGGTATTAGAAGAATATGCACCTTTGTTTGGAAGACTGATTATCAAATGCAAAAAAGGAAATACATTCTCAAGATATGTATTTAATTTGCGTAAGTACCTCGACCAAACTATTGTGAAGGAAATTCTGCCTTGTATTTATAGTGGCGAGAATTTTGAAGGCTATGATAGAGTACACTTGCCATTTCATAGATTGTCAGACATATTTAATGGTAGAATATTACCTACCTATTATGAGGCATTAAAGAAGATAACTGGAGTATATTGTTTGACCGATACCAATACTGGAAAATTATATATCGGATCTGCCACAGGAGAAGAAGGAGTTGCTCAAAGATGGGGTAATTATCTGGATTCAAAGCATGGTGGCAATAAGAAACTTATAGCACTCTATGAGCTAAAAGGCGAGGAGTATTTCGAGAAGTATTTTACATATACCTTGTTAGAATATTTTGGCCTTTCATATGATCCTATAAAGATTCTGGAAAGAGAGCAATATTGGAAAAGATGCTTTGATACCATCAAGAATGGATATAATGATAATTAGTGAATGGGTAGTACTGAATGGAAAGAAATGATGTTTATAATTTTGCCGTGAAGTGGATCGAGAAATTTCGTGATCCAGACATTGATTATGTAGAGTTGGTTGATCACTATCTGGCAGATGATTGTTCAGCACTTGGATTTGATATGGATTGTGGACATGCTTTTGAAGAAAAATTTGAAAGAGCTGTATATGATGCAAGAGCCTTAGATACCATCATTGAAAATGTAAATGATATTTCTTTGCTTGGATCAGCTATATATTCCAGATGGAGATATTTCAATCATTGGGCATACGCTGCAGCAGATATACTTTCTATGCCCAACAGGAGCTGGTTCATTATTGCTCTTAATAGACTGGCTGAATTATGTAAAGATGAACAAGAAAAATAAGAAATCCGTATAATGTCATGTTCGATGAATATGGCAATATCAAGGTTTTAAGCGGTTCAACATACCCGTTTTAAGGCTAAAATAGGTGTTCTACCATTCCCGTGTACAGTGGGTTTTGAGTAGGTTATCCGTTGGAGAACCGAGCCACGTGGAGAGCGTAGTTCTGTTGACTAAGGTACACAAGTAAAAGTGTGAAAATGCATGAAAAATAAGGCTTTTCTGAGGGTTTGGACGTAAATCCAGGCTCTCGGATTTTCTTTATTTTAGAAATTGAAAATAGCCATTTTTGCATAGTTGAATAGATAGAAGTGTTAAGAAAGATTCCTGATTTTAAATTTACTTCTGATAAAACTTATCATTTGCCGGCAAAAAGGGCGAAAATCCTCGGTGAATTTGTTAAAAACGGAACTATAAAATTGCTTAATATATAAATTAAAACAATTTATAGTAGTTAGTATGGTCTAATTGTGGTCGCTGAGTCACAAGAAATGCACTGTTTACAGAGCGTTTTCGGCTCTTATGTTTGGTTCAAATCAACGGCTAATTAAACATTTAAGAGCATCTCAATCGAGATGCTCTTTTTTTCTTGCTTATTTTATTATAATATGATAAATTGTAAATATAAGTTTTGGTTTGGCGGGGATAATATGAACTTGAAAGATAAGACTTGCTGTTTCAGCGGGCATAGAAATTTAGGTAAATATGATTACAATTATGTTTATCAAAGAACTAAAGATATAGTTACTTTGCTGGCTGAAAATGGCATTGTCTATTTTGGTACGGGCGGTGCAATAGGATTTGATACCATTGCCGCAAAAGCGGTGCTTGCTGTTCGCGAGATATATCCGCAAATAAAACTTATACTCGTGCTTCCCTGTGAAGACCAGGCAAGGTATTGGAAAGCAGAAAATGTTGAGGAATATAACAAAATAAAGGAGCAAGCGGACAAAATTCGATATGTATCAAAATCATATTATGACGGCTGCATTCACAAGAAAAATCGCCATATGGTAGATTGCAGTAGTATTTGCGTATGCTTTTTGACTGATTTTGAAAGCGGAACTGCCGTAACTGTTGATTACGCAATTGAAAAGGGCCTTGATGTTATAAATGTGGCTGATGAATTTGATGATGTTTTATAAATGTAAAAAAGCAGGTCTTTGACCTGCTTTCAGTGTATAATAGAAATGGTTTGGCAGCTACATTACTAAAATACAAAAAAATAAAAGTATGGAAAATAATATAATTGAAGGCTTTGTTTTATGAGGTAACCCGATTTTTGCTTTTACATTTTTATTCATCTTGCAATTATTATCTATATATGTTACACTGACTGTGTAATCAATATAACAATGAAAAGAGGTAAATTTATGATTTGTAAAAATTGTTCGGCAAACATTGACGATAATGTAGCTTTCTGCCCATATTGTGGTGCGCATAATGATGCACAAGGCAGTCAGCAAACTCAAAATGAATATTACAACCAAAATGAGCAGCAGAGCGGTCAATATTTTTATAACGGTCAGCAAAATCATCAATATCAACAGCAGAATACGAATTATAATCCTCAGCAGATGAATACCGAGCCTACTAAGGATAAACTTGTAGCAGGCTTGCTTGCGATTTTCATTGGCACTTTGGGAATTCATAAATTCTATCTGGGCTATACTAAAAGCGGTGTTATTATGCTTCTTGTATCACTCCTTACATTTGGCGTAGGTGCAACCGTTATGGCTGTAATAGCTCTTATTGAGGGCATACTTTACCTAACAAAATCTGACGCTGAATTTTATCAAACCTATGTTCAAAATAACAAAGAATGGTTTTAAATTTTGACTGCGAAAGGTAAAACTAAAAATAAAATTGCACAAAGCACTGTTTTGATTGCGAAAATGATATGCACCCCAAAAGTGTCTAACTTTTGGGGTGCATATCATTCGAGATAGTTTTAATTATACGTGAAATATATGAAAAAA
>ERZ833608.351-NODE-351-length-40926-cov-262.335103_pt1 | contig 40926 bp, 30 predicted proteins | sample MGYA00519694_ERZ833608 | MGnify/ENA primary metagenome ERZ833608 (study PRJEB31850, sample SAMEA3708742) | human gut metagenome | biome: human gut; feature: human-associated habitat; material: faeces | place: China | collected 2014 ... | reverse complement strand
CAATTACTTTATAACAAAAAATGAAACATGAAAGATAAATCAAAGGTTCTGAAAATGTATGGATATATGTTCGAAGAATTGCAGTTTATATGTTATCTTTGCACCCATGTTAGATACTATAATTCAAGCAGCATTACGGGCTGGAAAAGCCATAATGGACATATATACCCACCCCGACCTTGACTGGCAGGTGGAACGTAAAGCCGACAACTCTCCCTTGACGTTGGCTGACCGCAAATCGCATGCCGTAATCGCCGAGGCACTTGAGAGCAGTCCTTACCCATTATTGAGTGAGGAAGGGGCACACTTGCCATACGACGAACGCAAACATTGGCATAGCCTTTGGATTGTTGACCCATTGGACGGCACGAAGGAGTTTTTGAAGAAGAACGATGAATTTACGGTAAACATTGCTCTCGTGACGGACGGTGTGCCCGTTATGGGCGTTATCTACGTGCCCGCCAAGTATCGTCTGTTTTGGGGCGAGAAGGGACAAGGCGCTTTTACGGCCGAGGTTGACCCCGAGACGCTTCACATCGGTCAAGCAGAATCGTTGCCCCTAAAGGAAGCTCAACTCAATCGTCCTTATCGTGTTGTAGCTTCGCGTTCTCACCTCTCGCCTGAGACGGAGACATTTATCAACGACCTACGTCGCCACCACACCGACCTTGAGTTGGTGAGTGCGGGTTCATCACTCAAGCTCTGCTTAATAGCCGAAGGCAAGGCTGACGTCTATCCGCGTATGGCGCCCACCATGGAGTGGGACACTGCTGCTGGCCACGCTATTGCCTTGGCCGCTGGCCATGAAGTATTGAATGCTGAAACGGACCTTCCCCTTACCTATAATAAAGAGGATTTGCACAATCCTTGGTTTGTGGTAAAGTAAGGGCCTCTCCCCCTAACCCCCTCCCCGACTGGGGAGGAGGGACAAGTTACCTTTTATTGCTGAGTTTATAATGGCATTAGCACATTGGCATATTAGCACATTGGCATATTAGCACATTAGCACATTAGCATATTAGCATATTAGCACATTCCCACATTTGCACATTTACACATTACCCCATGCAACCCCTATTTGTAATCATCATATTAGCACTCATGGTGCTGGCTTTGATCAAAGACCGCATGCGTCCGGGACTGATAATGTTCTCGGGCGCGGTAGTGTTTTTGTGCGCTGGCATACTCACGCCGAAAGAGTTGCTCGAAGGGTTTGCCAATAAGGGAATGATAACCGTAGCCATGCTCTTCTTAGTGAGCGAAGGAGTGCGCCGTTCGGGATTGCTCGAAGCCTTGCTACGCAGTCTGTTGCCACTGAAAAGCCATACGGCCGTGCGAAAGGTGCAGGCGCGTATGTTGCCAACGATTGCTTTTATATCGGCCTTTCTGAATAATACACCCGTGGTGGTAATCTTTGCCCCAATGATAAAGCGTTGGGCTGAGAAGCATGGCGTGGCAGCTACCAAACTGCTCATCCCCCTTTCCTACGCCACTATCTTAGGCGGCACATGTACACTTATTGGCACGAGTACGAACCTTGTCGTGCATGGCATGGTGATTGATGCAGGCTTTGAAGGTTTCTCCATGTTTGAATTAGGTAAGGTGGGTATTATTATTGCCCTTGTGGGACTGCTCTACATTTGGATATTTTCACCTCGCCTCTTGCCTGCTGAACGCAATAATAAGGACGAGATAACCTCACCTTCAGAGTTAGGACATGGCCTACACCGCATTGAAGTGGTGCTCGGCGCTCGCTTTCCGGCTATTAACCGTCGTATCATCGACTTTGACTTTAAACGCAAATATGGGGCCAATCTACTGGAGCTAAAGCGCGGTGGCGAAACGTTTATCGTACACGATATGCGTCGCGAACGCTTTCACGAGGGCGACACCTTGGTGCTTTTGGCCAACGACGACTTTATGCAGAACTGGGGGGACTCTTCGTTCTTTCTCATGGTGTCGAACGGGAAAGACCAGGACTTCAAGATGCCACGGTGGAAGTGTTGGCTTTCGGTAATACTCTTGGTGTTGATGATTATCGGTGCTACGGTGGGTGAATTGCCCGCTGTGCGCGAAGCAGCACCACGTATGCACCTCGACATGTTCTTCTTCGTCAGCGTAGTGACTATTCTGATGGCGTGGCTCAACATCTTTCCAGCTCGCAAATACACGAAGTTTATATCATGGGACATTCTTATCACCATTGCTTCGGCCTTTGCTATTAGCCGCGCTATGTTGAACTCAGGCATGGCAGATTGTGTAGCGCAGTGGGCCGTAGGACTGAGCAGCCAGTACAGTCCTATTGTGTTGTTGGCAGTCATCTTTATCATTACCAACCTCTTTACGGAATTGATGACGAATAATGCAGCAGCAGCCTTAGCCTTCCCGCTTTCGCTGAGCATAGCCCAACACATGGGGGTAAGTCCAATGCCTTTCTTTGTGACTATTTGTATGGCAGCCTCTGCCAGCTTTAGTACGCCTATTGGCTATCAAACGAACCTTATCGTGCAGGGTGTGGGCAACTATCGCTTTGCTGACTTCGTTAAGGTGGGATTGCCGTTGAACATCATCTCGCTGGTGGTAACGGTGACAGTGGTGCCGTATTTTTGGCCTTTCTAACATTAATGTACACGAAAATGGAAAACATTAATAAAAATATTAATGGGAAACAGCTTAGAGCGCGCTTCGCGCTTGGAAGGTTGAACATTAATTATCATATAATTAATCATTAATTTTTTCATTAATTAATTATTTCACTAATCTGTTCATTAATGGCCATTTCTTTAAATTGGGTTTATAAAGCAAGTTTTGTTGATAATCAGTAAAATGTAACTTTATAACCTCATAACCTCGAAACTAAAAATTTATAAATAAATGGGTCTGATAGAATTTAACAAACTACCTATAAACACGCTCGTAGGAGCGGATTGGAACACATTTAAGAAGCTTACGGCGGGTCGTGAAGTTGACGGGCCTTGGAAGAGCAAGTATCGCTTGACAAAGGCAGTATGTCGCTTGCTTTCGGTATTGGCACCACTGCAAGAACACCGCTACAAGAAGTTGTTGGCTAACGAACCTTTAAAGAATGACCCCGTGTTCATTCTCGGTCATTGGCGTTCGGGCACTACGTTTGTACACAATGTACTATCATGCGATAAGCGTTTTGGCTACTGTACAACGTATCAGACGGTGTTCCCCCACCTCATGATGGTAGGACAGCCCTTCTTTAAGAAGACAATGGGTTGGCTCATGCCTAACAAGCGCCCGACCGACAATATGGAGTTGGCGCCCGACCTGCCACAAGAGGAGGAGTTTGCTATCTCTAATATGTGTCCGTATACGTTCTACAACTTTTGGTTCTTCCCTAAGTATATGCAAGAGTATTGCGACAAGTACCTTATCTTTAAGGACATTACGAAGGAGGAGTTAAACGTGTGGGAAGAGACATTCCGCAAACTTATCAAGATTTCGCTTTGGAATACGGGTGGCGAACAGTTTCTTTCTAAGAACCCGCCTCACACTGGCCGCGTGAAGGAATTGGTTAAGATGTTCCCCAACGCTAAATTTATCTACTTGATGCGCAATCCTTACACTGTGTTTGAAAGTACGCGTTCGTTCTTTACCAATACGATTCAGCCCTTGAAGTTGGAAGAGTTCTCTGACGAGGCTATCGAAGCAAATATCCTTACTACTTACCGCAAGTTGCACGACCAATACGAGGCCGACAAGCACCTCATTCCTGAAGGCAACCTCATCGAGGTGAAGTTTGAAGACTTTGAGGCCGATGCACTTGGCATGACAGAGAAGATATACAAGACGCTCTCACTGCCTGGTTGGGACAATGCTAAAACGGCTATTTCGCAATACGTCGGTTCGAAGCGCGGCTATAAGAAGAACAAATACAAGTATGCCGACCGCACGCGCCACCTCGTTGAAGAGAATTGGGGCGACATACTCGAACAGTGGGGCTACCGACTTTAATGTGAGAATGCTTGGGGAATGTGCAAATGTGAGAATGTGCAAATGTGCAAATTGTCGCTTTTGTACACGCAGCAACTAAAACATTAAATCATTTGCACATTCTCACATTTGCACATTCCCCAAGCATTTGCACATTTGCACATTCTCACATTTGCACATTAACCCCGCATTTGCACATTTCCCCCGCATTTGCACATTAACCCCGCATTTGCACATTAACCATCCATGTCAGCACGTTTACTTTGGGTGGACGATGAGATTGATATGCTCAAAGCCCACATATTGTTTTTAGAGAAGAAAGGGTATGAAGTTGTCACCGCCAGCAATGGCCCTGACGCCATTGACTATGCACGTGAGGGACGCTTCGACCTTGTGTTGTTGGACGAAAATATGCCAGGCCTTTCGGGACTTGAGACGCTTACACGACTGAAGGAGATAGCTCCTACGCTACCTGTCGTAATGGTGACGAAGAATGAAGAGGAGGACATCATGGACCAAGCCATTGGTTCGAAGATAGCCGATTACTTGATTAAGCCCGTCAACCCCAAACAAATTCTTCTTACGCTGAAGAAGAACATTCATCAGCGCGAGATTGTGCAAGAGGTCACGCAAACGGGCTATCGCCAAGAGTTTGGACGCATTGGTATGCAACTGAGCGAATCGCTTACGGCTGATGAGTGGAAGGAACTTTACAAGCGCCTTGTGTATTGGGAATTGGAACTCTCTGAGGCTGATAGTGCCATGGACGATATGTTGCGTATGCAAAAGGAAGAGGCCAACCTTACGTTTGCCAAATTCGTGCGTCGCAACTATGAGGATTGGATAAAGCAACCCGATGAGCGCCCACTCATGAGTTCTGACATATTTAAGCATTGCGTCTTTCCTCGCCTCTCAGACGGCCGCAAGGTGTTTCTCTTAGTACTCGACAACTTTCGCTACGACCAGTGGCGCGTGCTCTCAAGTGAATTGGCCGACGACTTCGACATCGACGAGGACCTCTATTACACCATTCTCCCCACTGCCACGCAGTATGCGCGCAATGCCATATTTGCAGGCTTAATGCCTTTGCAGATTAAGCAAATGTATCCCGACCTTTGGGTAGATGAAGAGGAAGACGAAGGCAAAAACCTCAATGAAGAGGCTCTCATTCGTCATCAGTTAGAGCGCTTCCGTCGCCGCGAAACGTTTACTTATCACAAGCTGAACGACTCACAGGCTGTTGACCACCTATTGGGACAGATGCAACAGTTTGCAAGTTCGCCCCTCAACGTGTTGGTCATCAACTTTATCGACATCTTGAGCCACGCACGCACGGAGAGTCGCATGGTACGCGAGTTGGCTGGCAACGAGAGTGCTTATCGCAGCATTACGCTCTCATGGTTCCGCCATACGCCCATTCGCGACCTTTTCCACCGCCTTGCAGAGTTAGATTATGACATCATCATCACAACCGACCACGGCAGCATTCGTGTCGATCAACCCTCAAAGGTCGTAGGCGACAAGAATGTGAATACCAACCTTCGCTATAAGTTAGGTCGCAACCTCTCGTACAATGCTAAGGAGGTGTTTGAAGTGCGCAATCCTAAGGACTTGCTCCTCCCGCAACCCAACCTCAGCACGTCGTACATCTTTGCCACGGGTAATCGCTTCTTTGCTTACCCCAACAACTACAACTACTACGTACAGTACTACCGCGACACTTTCCAACACGGCGGCATCTCAATGGAAGAGATGCTCGTTCCTCTCGTCACGCTCCGCTCGAAGAGTAAAAGACGACAGTAAGAAGATTAGAATTATAAAAAAAAGACATAAAAAAGCACCCCGACGACTCACGTCGTCGGGGTGTTTTGGTTTGCGATACTAAAGACTTAGTAATCGCATTACCCTTATGAAGAGCTGAGTTACTACTCGGGAATAACCCTATTCTGCTCTTTCTTTTTCTTTCCTTAACAACCTTTTACCCGAGTATTTAAAACCTAAACCTATCTATCTATGAGTGCAATGTGAGTCGTACACACTTATTACCTTTTTATAGTATAAGGTGTATTCAACACTGCTTACCTTCTTCTTAATAGAATGTGAAATGATGAGGAACAAGTAGACCCAATCTTTTTTACCGAATGGTTGAGCAACCACCGTGTTAGTTAGGAACGCATTTTTCATTACCCTTGTGCGCCTTTTTCAAAATGGAATTTTGGTCAGTCTGTCCGTCTCGCCTTCTTTTCTGGGGAGAAGGCTACACGTTCTTGTTTTTGTGTTGATTAATGGAGTGCGGTTGCTATTGCTTTTCTCCTCTGATGAGAAGTGCAACGTTGCTACTTGCCTCATTTTCACGTTGCAAAGATACAGCGAGAATGCTATATCATACTAATACAAATGTTGCGTTTACTTATAAATTTGTGACATTCGTCACTTTTTTACGAATTCACACCTATAAAAAGCGATTTGTCTGCCTAATTGGGGGGCGGGTTTGTAACCCGCGGCAGCAGCAGGTTTCGAGCATCTACTTATAGTCAAAGCATGCTGCTGCCGCGGGTTACAAACCCGCCCCCCAATTAGGCAGATAATTTTTTTTACCCACACGATTCGTTACAGACGCTAAAAAGCGATTGCGCTTCGCACTTTGATTTAGCATTAATGGAGATAAATGTTAAAACAAAGTGCGAAGCGCAATCGCTTTTATTAAAGGTCTTTATTTCTTGTAATTATCCAAGCCCGTCTTCAAGAATTTGACGAACTTGTCAACGTCCTCGTCATACGAGTAAGATGTGTTGAGCGGACGACCATTGTTGTCGAGCAATACGTAGAAAGGTTGTGCATTAGCACCAAACTTTGAACGTTGTAAGTAGCTCCACTTGTCACCAATGGTGCGGAGTGTGGTCGTTTGTCCATTCTCCTCTACCTCCATAGGAGCAGGCAGGGGAGCCTTTTCGTCTACATAAAGTGAGATGAGTACGTAGTCCTTAGTGAGCAAGTCGCGCACTTTGGCATCGTGCCATACGGCCAGTTCCATTTTACGACAGTTAACGCAACCATGACCTGTGAAGTCTACCATGACGGGCTTACCCGTTTGACGTGCATAGGCCATACCAGCCTCGTAGTCGGTGAACTTGGCCTCTATCTTGACGGGGTCGAGATTGAAGTCTTGTGTTGAAATAGGAGGAGCAAAAGCACTCACTGCCTTAACGGGAGCACCCCAAAGGCCAGGCACCATATAAACGGCAAAGGCCAACGAGATAAGGGCTAAGAAGAAACGAGGCACTGAGGTGTGACGCTCGTCTTCATCGTCGTGGGGAAACTTGATAGCGCCTAACAAATATACGCCCAAGAGAGTAAAGATAACAATCCAAAGTGCTAAGAACGTTTCGCGATCGAGCAAGTGCCAACCGTAAGCTAAATCGGCTACAGAGAAGAACTTCAAGGCGAAGGCCAACTCTAAGAAACCAAGCACAACCTTTACATTGTTCAACCAACCACCGCTCTTCGGGGCACTCTTCAGCCACGTGGGGAAGAGGGCAAACAAGGTAAAGGGCAAGGCCAAAGCAATGGCAAAGCCTAACATACCAATCGTAGGAGCCAGGGCAGAACCACCTGAGGTACTTACCTCTACTAAGAGAAAACCGATAATCGGACCTGTACATGAGAAGCTTACTAATGACAACGTGAAGGCCATTAAGAAGATACTTAACAAGCCCGTAGTCTTTTCGGCCTTACTATCTACTGCATCCCCCCACTTGCTGGGCAACGTAATCTCAAAGCCACCAAAGAAACTGGCTGCGAATACGACCAACATGAGGAAGAAGAGTATATTGAACACGGCATTGGTCGAAAGGTCGTTTAAAGCATTGGCACCAAACAAGGTGGTAATGATAAGCCCTAAAGCTACGTAGATGACTACAATGCTGACGCCATAGGTGATCGCATCGCGTATGCCTTTACGGCGATTGCCCGAACGCTTTAAGAAGAAACTTACCGTCATCGGTATGATAGGCCACACGCAAGGGGTGAAGAGAGCTACCAAACCACCTACAAAACCTAAGAAGAAGATGTAGTACCAAGCCTTGCCGCTCACGTCGTCTGCACCCGTACCGAAATTACGCAACTCCTTGATAACGGGAGTCCATAATGCCTGCGTAGCAGCGCTATCGAGGGGTTGTACCGCAACGGCTGCGGCTGCTGTATCGGTAGCGGCTACGTTGTTGCCCATCGTGTCGGTCTGTGTAGTAGGCAAGCCGTTCGCCATAGCTTGTTGTTGAGCTGCGGCCTCCTCAGCTTTACTCTCTGCCGTTGGAGCTGGACCATCAGTGCCCTTCACTATGGCGTTGACACTGGTCGGGGGTAGACAATTCTCGTCGTTACAAGCACCATATTTCAGATAACCTTTCAGTTCATAGTCCTTGTCGAGCAACTCTACGCGCTGCGTAAAGGTGGCATGCCCTTCATAATAAGTAACGGGCATCTCGAATATAGGGTCCTGCATGGTCTTGGCACCAGGCCCCCCTTTCAGTCCGCCCTTCAGTTTGGCACCTTTAATCTTGTCAATGCCAAAAGTGGCACGAGTGGGTCCGCCCTCACCTATATTAGTAGAATAGATGTGCCAACCTGGCTGAGCGGTTCCTGTAAAGACGATATCTACGGTGGTAGGGTTCACACGCTTATACTTCACGGTGAAACTTACCTGCGCTTGCACTGCCATCACGACAGTAACAAGTAGCAAAAGTGTAAGTGAAAGGAACTTTTTCATTTATTTTTGTTGATCTGTTTTTATTTCTAACTGCAAAAGTAATCATTTCTAAGTAATTAGCCAACATTGGCACACTTCTCTGCCTCTTCTCCTGTGACGACTTGTCGTGATATTAATCGTCAATATGAAGTACGCAAGCTAACTTGGGGGCGACGCATCCTCTTTTTAGAGTGACGCGTCCTCACCTGGGGGCGACGCGTCCCCGCGTCGGTATCGCTAAGTTGGGGTGCAATACCCCCAACTTGACAATAAGAAAAAGTATTCAGAAATGAACAAAAATAGCCGACAAACTACATTATCGTTAAAAAAAAGCGATAAAAATTTGGAGTTCTGTAAAAAAGTCGTACCTTTGCATCGCTTTTAAGCCCAATAGGGCAAAGAGAAGCAGCCCAGATGGCGGAATCGGTAGACGCGCTGGTCTCAAACACCAGTGGGGCAACCCGTGCCGGTTCGACCCCGGCTCTGGGTACGCTAAGCGCTTGACAATTGAATGATTGTCAAGCGCTTTTTTTGTTATTGAGGGCGGCGCGTCCTCACCTGGGGGCGACGCGTCCTCACATCAGCATTTGCTTGTCAAGGCTCGATGCCTTGACAAGCAAATGCTCCTTTATTTATAAAGCATTGCCATGTTGAGGCCTCGAGCCCCAACATGGCAATACCGACGCGGGGACGCGTCGCCCCCAGGTGAGGACGCGTTGCCCTCAAGTGAGGACGCATCGCTCCCACTCCTTTATAAGTAGTTTTACTTATTGAGTTTCCAAGTAGCTCCTTCTTTTGTATCTTTTACTTCAAATCCGTAGGCTGCGAGTTCGTCACGAATTTGATCACTGGTAGCCCAATCTTTAGCAGCTTTAGCTTTGGCACGAAGTTGGAGCAAGAGGTCGATAGCATGACCATAAGCTTCTTCGCGCTGAGCATTGCCACCTTCAGCTTCACTCTTGAGACCTAAGATGTCGAACACAAAGGTGTTGACTACCTTCGTCAAAGTTTCAAGTCCAGCAGGAGTAATCGTTTCTTTCTTATCAATCAATTGGTTGATAATGCGGCAAGCATCGAAGAGATGACTAATGACGATAGGTGAGTTGAAATCGTCGTCCATGGCTTCATAACACTTAGTTGCCAACTCATTGGCGTATGCTTCGGTGAGGTTGCCACCATCTACAGCTTCAATGCGGCCAAGCTGCGACACAGCGTCCATCAAACGGTCAAAACCTTTCTTTGAAGCTTGAAGGGCTTCGTTAGAGAAGTCGACGGTAGAACGATAGTGTGCTTGAAGGATAAAGAAGCGAATCGTCATGGGTGAGTAAGGCTGCGTAAGCAATGGGTGCGAACCAGTGAAGAATTGGTCGAGCGTGATGAAGTTGTTATAGCTCTTACCCATCTTCTTACCTGCAATCGTAATCATATTGTTGTGCATCCAATACTTTACCATTTGGTCGCCCTGTGAAGCTACGGCCTGTGCTATCTCACATTCATGGTGAGGGAATACGAGGTCCATGCCGCCACCGTGAATGTCGAAGTGATTGCCCAAGTATTTGCGTCCCATAGCGGTGCACTCGCAGTGCCAGCCAGGGAAACCGTCGCTCCAGGGTGAGGGCCAACGCATGATGTGTTCGGGCTGTGCCTTCTTCCAAAGAGCAAAGTCTACTTGATGATGTTTCTCACCCACGCCATCGAGTTCACGACTTGCATCGTGTACGTCCTCTAAATTACGACCAGAGAGTATGCCGTACTTGTGGTCTTGGTTGTACTTCACTACATCGAAGTAGATAGAACCATTTGACTCGTAGGCATAACCATTGTCGAGGATTTGCTGTACGAGTTGCTCCTGTTCGATGATATGTCCTGTAGCGTGGGGTTCGATGCTTGGGGGCAACACGTTAAGTTTTGCCATAGCCGCATTAAAGCGATTGGTATAGTACTGTGCCACCTCCATGGGTTCGAGTTGTTCGAGGCGTGCTTTCTTAGCAATCTTGTCTTCCCCCTCGTCGGCATCGTGTTCAAGATGACCTACATCGGTAATATTGCGCACATAGCGCACTTTATAACCTAAATGCTTGAGGTAACGGAATACGAGGTCGAAGGTGATAGCAGGACGTGCATGACCTAAGTGGGCATCACCATAAACGGTGGGGCCGCATACGTACATACCTACGTGTCCTTCGTGAATGGGCACAAAGCGCTCTTTCGTGCGCGAGAGTGTATTATAAAGGCATAAATCGTGTTGCATACGTTTTCTTAATTATTGTTATTGTGTTGTTACATTGCAAAGGTAGTGTTTTTAAACCTCCTAACAAGTAACATAAAGATAAAAAAGCCTCTCTCCCTACTCCCTCCCTGACTGGAGAGGGGGGGAGAACTCCCTTTATTGTTCTTCCAAGAATGCGGCAATACCGTCTTCATCGTTTGAGAGCGTGATGTAATCAGCCTCAGCACGCATTTCGGGTACGGCATTGGCCATGGCTACACCTCTTCCTGCAAAGCGTATCATCGTGAGGTCGTTATATCCATCACCAAAGGCGGTGAGGTCGACCGCTGAGAGGTGAAGCACATCAAGTAAGCGTGCCAACGACTGTGCCTTGTCTATGCCTTTGGGCACTAACTCTACAAAGATGGGGGCAGAACGGAATACCTCCATTTTGTCTGCTACCAAGGCTAAGAGTTCCTTCTCGGCCTGGGCCATGCGTTCGGGGGGACCAGCTAATAAGAGTTTGGTAGGTTGCGCCTCAATGCTTTCCAACAAGTTATCAACACCCCGAATAGGCATTTTGTTAATATGGCTCTCCACTTGTACGTGTTCATCATTGGGCATCTCGGTCACAATCTCTTTCCCCACATATCCCAGCAGAGCGATATGATGCGTGCGCGCATAGTCATGGAGTATTGGCAGCAATTCTGCGGGGAGATGTTTGCTATACAATTCTTCGCCCGTAGTACAATCTATTATCTTGCCACCATTATATGAGAGTATGTAGCCACCGCGTTGTTGCATTTCTAAACATTCGGCCACGGGCATAATGCCATACGTGGGACGCCCTGAGGCCAAAACGATGGCGGCCCCATTGGCTTCAGCTTGCAAGAGTGCCTCACGCGTACGAGCGGTTACTTCCTTTTTACTATTGGTAAGTGTGCCGTCAAGGTCGAGCGCAATGACTGACGTTTTCTTTGTTTGCATATTTTGTTTAGATTGGGAGTTTAATGAGGTTAATAAGTTTATGAGTTTAATAAGTTTAATGAGGTGATTAGTTTGCAGTTCATAAACTCATTAAACTTATTAAACTCATAAACTTATTAAACTCATAAACTTATTAAACTCATTAACCTCATTAAACTCATTAAACTCATTTTCCATTCACTCTTTCCACCTCCCACATGACAATGCCTGCGGTAACGCTTACGTTCATGGAGTGCTTCGTACCGTATTGTGGAATTTCGAGCGCTTGGTCGCACGCATCGACTACGGCTTGTTGCACCCCCTTTACTTCATTGCCCATCACCAAAGCATAGCGTTGGCCAGGAGTGAAACTAAATTCACCTAACTTTAGGCTACCCTCCACTTGTTCTACTGCCAATACGGTGTAGCCCTCTGCCTTTAGTTCGGTGACGGCTTGCAGCGTGTCTTCATAATAACGCCACGTGACGGAGTCTTCAGCGCCAAGTGCTGTCTTATGAATTTCGGGTGAAGGGGGCGTGGCCGTTATGCCACACATATATACGGCCTTCAATCGAAAGGCATCGGCCGTACGCAATACGCTCCCCACATTGTGAAGGGAACGAATATTGTCAAGCACGATAATGAGGGGCAACTTCTCGGACTGCTTAAAAGTGGCTATGTCAATGCGGTTGAGATCTTCGACGGTAAGTTTTCGCATAGGGTATTACGCTTATTATAGGATTATTGTTTTCGCGTGTTCTAATAAATGGGGTTTCTGTTTGGAGCTTATGAGGTTATAAAGTTACATCACATGACTCTACAACTAAGTAACGTGAAACTATTATCGTTTCTACTGGACTGCGAAGTTACAAAAAAGGCGTGGAAAACCCCGTGTATAACCCGTTGAAAAGCTGTTGAAGGGAATGGTGAAAACTATCAGCGCAGCGCGACGTTTAGCCACAGAACGTTTTCAACGAGTTAACAGCATTATACACAGCTTTTAAGTCATGCTCTCCACAGAAAAAGGATGTTTTCAACCCACTTTTTTTATTCTCACAATCGTTTTCAACAGGGTGTGGATTATTCATTATTTAGTATCGCATAAGGGTTGTATTTAAGGGGGCAGTCGCACGATAGAGAGTGTGGATAAAAATGTGAGTAACCGTGTGTATAACGTTGATAAGTTAATGGCCAAATATTAGGGCTGAAAAGTATCAACACTTTCCACAGACAAATATACCTACCATACATTCTTCTTTTATTTATCTATAGAATAAAAAGAGAATAGAATATATGAATATAAAAGAGTGAACGGGTGGGTGTGGAAAAAACAAAAGTGGAGGAAGGTGGTGGCGGGTATTTAGCGGAGTAGCATGTTGTAAATATGTCTGCCTAATTGGGGGGCGGGTTTGTAACCCGCGGCAGTAGCTTGTTATAATTTATCTGCCTATTGTCAAAGAGAACGTACCCCCCCCGTTAGGGGTAAATAAAGTAGCCAGCCATGCAAAAGGCGTTAAACTTTTGCATGGCTGGCTACCTACCTTATTTAACCCCTAACGGGGGGTGTTCTATTTAGCCCGTTTCGCTCTGCCGCCACGTGGACGTTTGTTCTTCTTCTTTGTGTCAGCCTTCTTGCCACCGCCCTTGCTAAAGTCGGCGGGTGAGGGAGCAGGACGCTTCACGTCGCCACTCTCGTCGCTCACTAAGGCAAAGTCAAGTTGACGACGCTCTAAGTTGGCACGTTCAACGCGAATGCGCACCTTGTCGCCCAAAGCATAACGCTTGTGGTAACGACGACCTACGAGGCAGAAGTTGCGCTCATCGAACTCATAATAGTCGTCGAGCAACATACGCAGCGGTATCATGCCCTCGCAAGAATTCTCGTCTATCTCAACGTAGAGGCCAAACTCTGTCACACCACTCACCGTTCCGTTAAACTCCTGACCGAGGCGGTCGGCCATGAACTCTACTTGTTTGTACTTAATAGAAGCGCGCTCGGCCGTTGCAGCGAGTTGCTCCATGTTAGAAGATTGTTCGCACAACTCTTCGTACTTCTTCTGACTAACAGAACGGCCGCCCTCAGCATAGCGCGTTAGGAGGCGGTGAACCATCGTGTCGGGGTAACGGCGGATAGGAGAGGTGAAGTGGGTATAGTAGTCGAACATCAAGCCGTAGTGGCCAATGTTGTGTGTGCTATAGCGGGCTTTCATCATGGCGCGCAAGGCCACCATTTCGACTACTTCTTCTTCCTTTCGGCCTTTGACGTCGGATAAGAGGCGGTTGAGGCTCTTGCTCACCTCCGTCTTGGTGCCGTCGGTACGTATCTTGTAACCAAAGCGAGCAATAAAGGCACTGAGCTTTTCCATCTTCTCGGGGTCGGGTACGTCGTGAATACGATATACGAACACTTTGGGTTTCTTACCACGCGGCACGACAGCAATCTTCTGTGCCACGCTGCGGTTGGCCAAGAGCATAAACTCTTCTACTAACTTATTGGCATCTTTGGCCACTTTGACGTAAGTGCTAATGGGGTGGCCCTTTTCGTCTACTTCGAAGCGTACCTCAGAGCGGTCGAAACCGATTGAACCATTCTTAAAGCGTTTTGCTCGTAGTATCTTGGCAAACTTATCAAGTTGAATGAGTTCTTCTGCATATTCGCCTTCGGGCGCACTACCTGCGGGAAGAGCCTCTGGGTGGTCGCCAGGGAGGTTGAGGTCAGCTTCTGATGCCACGCCGTTGCGCTCAAGTATATACTGCACCTCTTCGTAAGTGAAGCGACGGTTGCTCTTAATGACGGTATGTGCCAAGTGCCAGTCAACTACCTCGCCTTTATCGTTCATGTGGAAGATTGTAGAGTAAGTCAACTTCTCTTCATCAGGGCGCAGAGAGCAGATAAAGTTGCAGAGGCGTTCGGGCAACATCGGTATGGTGCGGTCGACCAAGTAAACGCTTGTGGCACGCTTTACAGCCTCCTTGTCGATAATGTCGCCTTCCTTCACGTAGTGTGAGACGTCGGCTATGTGGACGCCCACTTCCCACAGTCCCTTCTGTAGGAGACGGATAGAAAGGGCATCGTCAAAGTCCTTCGCATCGTGAGGGTCGATGGTGAAGGTGGTCACCTCGCGGAAGTCCTCACGACGGGCTATCTCTTCGGGAGTAATATCGGGCGACAACTTCTCAGCCGCCTTCTCTACCTTCTCAGGATAGGTGTAGGGCAGTCCGTACTGTGCCAGGATGGCGTGCATCTCGGCATTGTTCTCTCCTTGCTTACCCAGTATGTCCACTACCTTGCCAATAGGACTCTTTGAGTCGCTGGGCCATTCTATAATCTTAACGACAGCCTTATCGCCATTCTGACCGCCATTGAGTTTGTCTTTCGGAATGAAGATGTCGGTGGCCAAAGAGCGGCTTTCGGTGATTAAGAATCCATAGCCGCGCTCTACTTGAAGTTGGCCGACAAAGGTATCGTTGGCGCGTTCAAGGATTTCGGTCACTTCGGCCTCACGCGTATGACCGGCACGGCGTGCCAGCATCGTCACCTTTACGCGGTCGCCGTCGAGGGCATGCATCGAGTTGCGCTCACATACGAGTATGCTCTTGCCGCCGTCGTCGGGCACGAATGAGTTACGCCCGTTGCGTTTGCGTACGAAGGTTCCTTCCATTACGTTAGAGCGCACAGCGTTGCGATAGTGTCCATTGCCGTCGGTCGAGATGTAGTCATCAAGTACGAGGTCGCTCAGTGCGTCCATGATTATCATCTTGGCAGGATGATTATTAGCCTTTAACTGCGTAAAGAGTTCTTTTACGTCATATTCTTTTTCAGGGTTGTCATTGAATAGGTCAACTAACCATTGGGCCACGTTCTTCTTCTTCAGTCGGCCCGACCCTTTCTCTTTCTTATCTTTCTTTGCCATGGTCGTTTCTTTTTCTTTCTTAGTTAACGAGTTGACGAGTTGACGAGTTAACAGGTAAGTTTGTCTCTTAGTTAACGAGTAGAAAAGGTAACTTACCCGTTAACCCGTTAACTCGTTAACTTGTCAACTAAAAAACTCATCAACTATCACACAAAGTAACGATATTTTTTGCTATCGTGCAACGTTATTAATATATAATAACGCACAGAAAAGGATAATCTTAGTACTTTTGTTGCCTAAAAAACTACTTTTGAAGCATAATAAGCATCGATAAAATCATGTTTGAACGTATACTTTGCTTGATTATCTGCGTTTTCTCAATACTGTGTATGCAAGCCCAATCGGGCGATGACAAGCATCAAAAGGCCAACACCGAGGTGGAAGAGGTGGAGGTGCCTATCATGACGCAGTTGGGTAGCACGCAATATAAGGGGCATACCATTCCGCACGTTATTCTGCCTGCTTTACCCAAGTATGCTCCTTTGACGTTTAAGAACGATAAGGAGCGTGAGCAATACAACCGCTTGGTGTATAATGTAAAGAAGGTGCTGCCGTGGGCCAAATTGGCCAAACTCACAATTATCGAGACAGTGGATGTATTGGACCAATTGCCTGATAAACGCTCGCGCGATGAGCATATTAAGCAAGTGGAGCGTGGACTCAAACAACAGTATGGCCCTGCGCTCAAGAAGCTCACTCGCTCGCAAGGCCGCTTGCTCATCAAGTTGGTCAACCGTGAGTGTAACCAGACAGGTTATGCCATAGCCAAGGCCTTTATCGGTCCTTTTAAAGCCAACCTTTATCAAGGCATCGCTGTACTCTTCGGCAATAGTCTAAACAAAAAGTACGACCCTGAAGGCGACGACCGCTACACAGAGCGCGTCGTGCGCATGGTAGAAGCTGGCGTGATTTAATAGAATTGTGTGAGTGAACTAACAGACGGGAATGAACATTATTTTAATAAGATAGTAGTATCTTTGCAAGATGAAACAGCAACTTACGATACTAAAGGTGGGAGGTAAGATAGTCGAGACTCCTGCCTTGCTTCAGCAACTGCTCACAGACTTCGCACAGATAGAAGGACGCAAGATATTGGTACATGGTGGTGGCCGCACGGCTACTGATATGGCAACTCGCTTGGGCATCGAAACGCACATGGTTGACGGACGACGCATTACGGACGCTGACATGCTGCGCGTGGTGACTATGGTGTATGGCGGATTAGTGAACAAAACGCTGATTGCACAACTCCAAAGCCGTGGGGTGAATGCGATTGGACTGACGGGAGCTGATATGAACGTAATCCGTTCGCATCGTCGTCCCTTGAAGAATGACATTGACTATGGCTTTGTGGGCGACGTTGATAAGGTGGACGCTGAACGCTTGGCACTGCTGCTTGATGCGGGTATTACGCCCGTCATGGCACCACTGACGCACGACGGCGAGGGCCATCTACTCAACACAAATGCCGACACTATTGCTTCAGAAACGGCTAAGGCAATGGCAGCACGCTACGAAGTTACACTCATATATAGCTTTGAACACGCTGGCGTACTGACCAATCCTGACGACGAACAGAGCGTTATCCCTACTATCACGGCCGAAACGTTTGAACAACTTAAGGCTGACGGTATCGTGAGCGGAGGTATGTTGCCCAAACTTGAGAATTGCCTTGCTGCCGTTGCCGCTGGCGTAAAGAAAGTGGTGATTGGGGGAACGGTGATAGAATAACGGCCTCTCCCCCTAACCCCCTCCCCGACCGGGGAGGGGGACTAGTTACCTTTTATTGCTGAGTTTATAATGGCATTGTTTCATTGCCTCATTAGCATATTGCCCCATTAGCATATTGCCACATTAGCACATTAGCACATTAAAACCATGACGAAATACGAAATAATGGCTCCCGTGGGTTCGCGCGAGAGCTTAGCTGCTGCCCTCAAGGCAGGAGCCGATTCTATATACTTTGGCATTGAAGCACTCAATATGCGTGCCCATAGTGCCAGTCGCTTTACGATTGACGACTTGCGCGACATTGCTGCACAGTGTAGCGCACAGGGCGTAAAGTCATACCTTACGGTCAACACCATTATCTATGATGAAGACATCGAACTCATGCACCACATCTGTGATGCCGCTCACGAGGCGGGCATTTCGGCTATTATCGCTTGCGACGTAGCAGTAATGGACTATTGCAACCGCATTGGGCAGGAGGTACACCTCTCAACGCAGCTCAATATCTCTAACACAGAGGCATTGAAGTTTTATGCACGATTTGCCGATGTGGCCGTATTGGCACGCGAGTTGAACCTTGACCAAGTGGCACGCATTCACGAGGCCATTGAGCGTGAACACATCTGCGGCCCTTCGGGTGAACTCATTCGTATCGAAATGTTCTGCCATGGTGCGTTGTGTATGGCTGTAAGTGGCAAGTGCTACCTCTCGCTCGACAACTTAGGTCGTTCGGCCAATCGCGGACAGTGCATGCAAGTGTGCCGTCGCAGCTATACGGTGAAGGACCGCGAGACGGGTGTAGAACTCGACGTTGACAATAAGTACATCATGAGTCCGAAGGACTTAAAGACGATTGGCTTCATTGACCGCATGATGAAAGCTGGTGTGCGCGTGTTTAAGATCGAAGGCCGCGCCCGCAGTGCGGAGTACGTCTACACCGTTGTGCAATGTTACAAAGAGGCCATTGCTGCCGTAGAGGACGGCACGTTCAGTCCTGAAAAGGTTGAAAAATGGAACGAGCGCCTCAAGACTGTATTCAACCGTGGCTTCTGGGACGGCTATTACTTAGGTCAGAAGTTGGGCGAGTGGAGCGAAGTGTACGGTTCGGCTGCTACCGAGAAGAAGCAATACATAGGCAAAGGCCAGAAGTACTTCTCAAAGTTGGGCGTGGGCGAGTTTTACCTCGAAGCCGGCGACTTCAATCGTGGCGACAAATTGCTCATCGTTGGTCCGACTACGGGGGCGCTCTACGTTACCGCCACCGACATTCACGGTGACAACGGCCCTATCGATGTGGCCAAAAAAGGTATGCGCGTAGCTATCCCTGTGCCCGAAAAGGTGCGCCCGAGTGATAAACTGTATAAGATAATTTCTAATGTGTAAATGTGCGAATGTGCGAATGTGCAAATGGTCGCTTTTGTACGCGCAGTTATAAAAGCATTAAATCATTTACACATTCTCACATTTGCACATTTGTGCATTGAAAATTTGAAAAATTTTCCCCATGTATCTCCTATTTGACTTTGGTGGCGTGTTGGTCGACCTCGACCGTCAGCGCGTAGAACGTTCGTTCGATGAGATAGGTTTCGACATACGTCCTTATCTTGGCACCTATAAACAAGCCGGTATCTTCTCCCAATTGGAACAAGGAAGCATTACGGAACATGAGTTTTGCGACGGCATACGTTCGCTCTGTCAGCAAGGCGGAGGCATGACCGACCGCTTGAGCGATGAGGCTATCATCGCAGCGTGGGAAAGTTATCTCACCACCGTACCGACCGAGCGCCTTGAGATGTTGCTCAAGATAAAGCAAAACTATTCTATTAACGTACTGAGCAACACCAACACCATACATTGGCGCATGGCCGAAGAAACCTTCTTTCGCTACAAGGGATTGACGGTGGACGACTTCTTCGACCACATCTTTCTATCCTGTGAATTAGGTGTGGAAAAGCCAGCCCCACAGATATTTGAGAACGTGGTGGAGGGCATGGGGGTGCCTGCTCACGACATCTTATTCTTTGACGACAGTGAAGTGAACTGCCAAGCGGCTCGTCAGTGTGGCCTACAAGCCCTCATTGCCCCTGCTGGCAGCGAATGGTTTAAATATTTTGACGAATATGGCAAACTACACCTTCCATACATTCAAGCATAATGCCGATGCCGCGCAAGGCTATTGCGCAGCCATTGGTTTCTTCGACGGCGTACACCGTGGTCACCAATTCTTAATAGACCAAGTGAAGGCAGAGGCCGCCAAACGTGGGCTTCAGCCTATTGTTATCTCGTTTGAGGAACACCCTCGCTTGGCCCTTTCGGGAGCACGCTATTGGCCCGAACTACTCACTACTAATGAGCAAAAACTGCAACTTTTGGCACAGACGGGATTGACAGGCTGCGCCATGCTCAACTTCAATCACGAGATGTCGATGCTCACCTCGCGTGAGTTTATGGAGCTGATACTCAAGAAGGAGTTGAACGTGAAGTGCTTACTCGTGGGCTATGACCACCACTTCGGTTCTGACCTCTCAGCCGGCTTTAAGGACTACGTGCGCTATGGACGCGAGTTGGGCATAGAAGTGTTGCGCGAACGTCCCTTTATGGCCGAAGACGAGTTGCGCGTGAGTTCTTCAGCTGCGCGCCGTTTCCTAACGGGGGGTAATGTAGAAATGGCACGTACCTGTTTAGGTCGGCCCTACGTACTGGAAGGCACGGTGGTAGAAGGCCATCATGCTGGTACGCTTATGGGTTATCCTACGGCCAATCTGCGTCCCGAATGCGAAGAGCAGCTCATTCCTGGCCGTGGCGTGTATGCCGTGCGCGTGGAGGTAGGTGGTTTCACCTACAAAGCCATGCTCAACATCGGTTGGCGTCCCACGCTCGACAATGGCACCGACCAAACCATAGAGGCCCACCTACTCGACTACGAAGGGGGGGCGCTTTATGGTCAACATATTAAGATAGCCTTCTACCGCCGCATTCGCGACGAACGCCGTTTCAGCAGCATCGAAGCCTTGCAGAAGCAGTTGGCCTTAGATGCTGATAAGGTGAGAGAAGTCTTGTAAATGTGCAATGCTTGGTGAATGTGCAAATGCTTGGTGAATGTGCAAATGCTTGGTAAATGTGCAAATGTGAGAATGTGCAAATGTGCAAATGGTCGCCTTTGTACGCGCAATTTAAGTATATGTACTTTTACATTCATGTATTCTCACTCCTATTTGCGCATTAACCAAGCTATCCACAAACGCAGCAAAAAGAGGAGACTATTTGCACATTTGCACATTAACCAAGCATTTGCACATTTCCCAAGCTATCCACAAACGCAGCAAAAAGAGGCGACAATTTGCACATTTGCACATTCTCACATTTGCACATTAACTAAGCATTTGCACATTTCCCAAGCTATCCACAAACGCAGCAAAAAGAGGCGACAATTTGCACATTTGCACATTCTCACATTTGCACATTAACTAAGCATTTGCACATTAACTATATGACCGCAATCGTAGTATTTATATTATTTATCGTCGTGCAATTTGTAGCAGGATTGGGCGCTTTGTTATTCTCCAATCTTGACAAATTAGGCACAGACTATCCGATGGATCAACTCAGTGTGAATCCTGTGGCTACGGGCATTAGCCTATTGGTAGCCGAAGGCATATTAGCACTGGGCTTGTGGCTATGGTACTATCGCTTTGAAGGGCGCGTACGCAGCAAGGCCGAGGCGCAGCCCGAACTGTTGAGCATCTTTAAGTTTCGTCCGCTCAAGCGCGACGTGCAGCAACGTCCCGTCACTGTGTTTAATATTATTTACACCACTTGTTGTAGCTTGATTATCGCCTCTGGCGTGAGCGATGCCTTGACCCACCTCCACATCACCGCTCCCAACACGGTCAACTTCGAAGGTATGATGCATAACCCTTTGTGCTTACTCCTCTTATGCTTCGTAGGCCCCTTGTGCGAAGAGTTGGTGTTCCGCGTAGGCGTAGTACGTTCGCTCTATCGTCACAATGTGCCTGGTTGGGCCGCCGCAGCCATTGGTGCTTTGGCCTTTGCCTTGGTGCATGGCAACTTAGCACAAGGCATCCCCGCCTTTATCATAGGCTTTATATTAGGCATCTCCTATTTGCGCACGGGCGATTTGCGTCTCTGCTTGCCCATGCACATTGCTAACAATGCCTTTGCCGTGTACTGCACCCTCTTCGCAGCTCCCGACGTGTTGAGTTGGCCAAGTATTGTCTTCTACACGCTCTTGGCCAGCTGCTGCTTATATACCAATTTATATAATAGCAAAGAATAGTTTTACGTTTGAAGGTTATGAGCTTATAAAGTTAGTTTTGTTGATTATCAACGTGATGTAACTTTATAACCTTATAACCTCCTAACCACCAAACTCCAAACCGAAAATATTAATGCATATAGGAACTCTTGACCTCGGTCCCCGCCCCGTAGTGTTGGCTCCCATGGAGGACGTCACCGACATTGGCTTTCGCTTGCTCTGTCGTCGGTTGGGTGCCTCAATGGTATACTCCGAATTTGTAGCAGCCGACGCTTTGGTGCGCATGGTAAATAAGTCGCTTGAAAAACTCACCGTGTGCGATGCCGAACGCCCTGTGGCTATTCAGATATATGGCAAAGACCCCATAGCCGTACGTGATGCGGCACAAATCGTTGTAGAACGTGCCCACCCCGACGTGCTCGACATCAACTTTGGCTGTCCCGTAAAGCGCGTGGCAGGTAAGGGTGCGGGCGCAGGATTGTTGCAAGACGTGCCTCGAATGTTGGAGATAACGCGTGCCGTAGTCAATGCTGTCGACGTGCCCGTAACAGCCAAGACGCGTTTAGGCTGGGACGCGGAACATAAGATTATCGTCCCTTTGGCCGAACAACTGCAAGACTGTGGCATTCAAGCCTTGACCATTCATGGCCGCACACGTGCACAAATGTATACGGGCGAGGCCGATTGGACGCTCATTGGCGAGGTGAAGCGCAACCCACGTATGCACATTCCTATTATAGGCAATGGCGACATCACCTCGGCTGAAGATGCCGTGCGTGCCTTCAACGACTATGGCGTTGATGCCGTCATGGTAGGTCGTGCCACCTTTGGTCGTCCGTGGATATTTAAGGAACTGCACGATGCCCTTCATGAAGGCGACCACAGTGTAGACCACGTTATTCCGAGCCAGTACGCCCCAATGACACCCGACTGGATGCTCGATGTGTTGAAAGAGCAAGTACGCCAAAGCGTAGAACGCATTGACGAGTACCGTGGCATTCTCCATGTGCGTCGTCACTTAGCAGCCACTCCTTTATTTAAAGGACTCCCGAACTTTCGACAGACGCGCATCAACATGCTCCGTGCCGATACCGTAGCCGAACTCTTCGACATAATGGAGTCAACACGCGAATTGATACGGAATAATTAGCTATTTAGTTGACGAGTTAACAGGTTGACGAGTTAACAAGTAAGTTACCCTAAAAGAAAAAGCTTACTTGTCAACTCGTCAACTTAAAAATAATAGATAGAAAATGTCAAGGATTATATTATCATTGCTATGCCTATTGATGTCCATGCAGGCTTTTGCCTTGCGCACCGATAGCATTATGCCTGAAGACTCGGTCGTCGTCGACACCCTTGCCGATGCGACTGAAAGCCTTGACCCACTGCCCGTGCGACTGCAGAAGCTGCTTGACAACGACATCTTCGAACGCACGCAAGTGGGCATTTATATATACGATCTTACGGCCGATAGCCTCGTCTTCACGCATAATGAGCGTCAGTGTATGCGTCCTGCCTCCAACGAAAAACTCATGACAGCTATCGTAGCCTTACACGACTTGGGCGTAAACTATCAGTTCCGCACGCGCTTGTATGCCGACCCACTGCCAACAGATAGCGATAGCATTTATACGGGCCACATCTACATACGCGCTGGTTACGACCCACTGCTCGACGGCGATGACCTCCACGCCTTTGCAGATTCGCTCAAGGCGCGAGGCATTACCCACATCACTTCGCCCATTCGGCTCGACCTCAGCTTTAAGGACGATAAGCGCTTAGGGTGGGGCTGGTGTTGGGACGACGATGAGGTGCCACTTATGCCACTCCTCTTCCGCAACAAAGACACCTTTGTTGACAACCTGCGCCGCATCTTCCGCAAAGAGAATATTACGTGGGACGGCACCACCGACGTAGCCACCACACCCTCCGATGCCACCTTGCTCTGCACGCGCTCACACACTATCGACCAAGTGCTCCTGCCGATGATGAAGGAGAGCAACAATTCTATGGCCGAAGCTTTGTTCTATCAAATTGCGGCACAAGGTGGACGAAAAGGGGCTGGACGCAAACAGGCCGTGGTGCATTACAACGACCTCATTCGCCATATAGGCCTTGATGCTTCGCACTACCAAATAGCCGACGGCTCTGGACTTTCGCTCTACAACTACCTTACGCCCGAACTCTTAGGTCGCATGTTGCGCTTTGCTTATAACGACGACGACATCTATCGCCACCTCGACCCTTCGTTGCCCATTGCAGGCCAAGACGGATCGCTGCGCAAACGCCTACGTGGCTCTTCGGCTGCTGGCAACGTACATGCTAAGACGGGTACTGTCGAGGGCGTAAGTACGCTCTCAGGTTACTGCCGTGCTGCCAATGGCAATATGCTTTGCTTTAGCATCATGAACCAAGGCATTCGCCATACCGCCACGGGGCGCAACTTCCAAGACCGCGTATGCCGTGCGCTGACGAAGTAGAGGATTATGAGTTTCATTCATAGGCTTTAAGACGGTTTCGGGAGTACCTGGTCAAACGAACTCTATGGTAGAACTCTTTGTAAGAGTTGTCAAATCGGTGAAACATATAATTAACAGCCTCCACAGAATCCTCTACAAAATGTTTTCAGAACGCCTAAATAGGCATTTGTACTTACGTATATTTTACCAATGGTGCTTTTTGCCTTCATGTTTCATTTTTATATTTCAATCCGTTGATACTCAACGATTTCAACGGCTGAAACATACGACTTTTATGTTTCATTTTTAGTTTCAATGTTTCATACTAAAAACACTGAGGGAGAAAAACAAAAACACTGTGGGAGCGATTCAAAAACACTGAGGGAGCGCGAAAGCGCTCCCTCAGTGTTTTGAAAAATGAAACATGAAACTAAAAGTGAAACATAAAAGTCGTATGTTTCACTTTTTGAAATGATTGATATTCAATTACTTTATAACAAAAAATGAAACATGAAAGATAAATCAAAGGTTCTGAAAACGTATGGATATATGTGAGATTAACTGCAATTTATCTGCCTAATTGGGGGGCGGGTTTTTAACCCGCGGCAGCAGCAAGTAAAACTTACTTATTGCTGAACGCGGGTTGAAAACCCGCCCCCCAATTAGGAACGCCCCCCAATTAAACCGACAAATTGCAGTTTATCGAACGTAAACGTATTTTTATTGTCAAAAAGTTGGTTATATCATTATTTTTTTAGATTTTAGCACACGAAAAGTATTTTAAATGATAAAAATGACATTTCTTTAAGCATGCAATGATAACACATTATTAATAATAACCTAAAAATTACCTGTATGAGAAAAGTTTACCAAAAACTATCACACTTATGGCTTTTGCTCATCGCGTTATTGACTGTGCCCGTTGTGGCAACGGCCCAGGATTTATCGTCAGGTGGCGATGGTGGAAGCACTACCATTAAGTATCAAGAAGACTTTGACTATGACGAGGGCGACTTGCTCAACCAAGACAAGTGGACACAGTATGGCAATAATACAGCTGCTCCTATTCAAGTGGTGAACAAGACGCTTGAGTATGCCAACTATCCTGGTGGCGTAACGGGCAAGTGCATTCAGATGACACCGACTGTTTTAGGCCAGGACCTCTGCACACGCTTCGACTCGAACGATGAAGGTATAAAGAGTGGCTATGTTTATTATGCGGCCCTCATTAATGTGACGAAGTTGCCTACGCAAGATGCTCCTTCTGCTCAAAACTATGTTATGAGTTTGCTCGTTCGCACTAAGAAGTACAATGTTGGCGAGGCTGAGGCTGGAAATTACTTCAGTTCAACAGAACTCGGTCGCCTCTTCATTGTTAAGGCCGACGATAATTCCTATAAAATCGGAATCTCGCGTGGCAGTTCCAAAGCCGTGTTAGCAGAAGGAACTTTTGCACTCAACACTACCCAACTTGTAGTCGTAAAGTATGGTGTAAAGACGAGCGATGCTAAAGACGAGGTAAAACTCTATGTGAATCCAACAAACTTTACCAATGAGCCAAAGGAAGCAAGTGCAGAATTTGATGTAAGTGCTACAGGTACTTCAGTTGGCAGTTATGGCCTGCAGGGCTTCGAACTTCGTCAAGGTTCTAATGCTTCGAACCAAGGTCCAGAAATGTATGTAGGCGCACTTCGCATTGCTCAGACCTATGCTGGCCTTTTCGGTGAAAGCAGTGGTGGTGACACACCTCAACCCGCTACGCCTACTATCAGCGTTAACAAGAACGATACCTTCTTGGCTGATACTTACGTAGGCTATCCCGTTACTAAGACTATCACCGTGAAGGGCGCAGATTTGATCAGCGACGTGACGGTTGCAATTGAAGGCACAGGTGTGACAGCTGACAAGACCACTCTTAGCAAGGAAGAAGTAGAGAGCACAGAGGGTGCACAACTCACTTTTACGTTTGATCCTACCGAAGCCGGCGAGGGTACCGTAAAGGTATCTTATAGCAGCGAAGGCGCTGAAACAGTGGAGGTTAACTATAGTTACAATGCCCTTTCACTCACCGACGTAGCAACGCTCAGCGAACTCAATGCTAAGAGCAGTGACAATTATGAAGTATATCGCTATACAGGCGAGGCTGTGGTAAGTTTTATTGACAATACGGCCAACCGCATCTACGTTCAAGATGCTACTGCTGCAACTGTTATTGCGAATGAAAATTTAAAAATGCCTAATGTAGGCGACAAACTTTCTGGCTTCTTTGGAACAGTTAGTAGCAGTTGGGGTGTAACTACGCTCACTCCCGAATCATTTATGGGACAAGCGGCAATGGGCAACGTACTCAGCACCAACAATGAGGTTGCCCCCACTGTTGCTACTCTCGTTGAAGTAAAGGCTACTCCTAAGAATTACTTGAACAAACTCGTGCGCATTAATGGCGTAACCGTTACGTCTGATAGCGAAACTTTCGCTGAAGGCATGACACAACCTACGCTGAGCGACGGTACCGAAACGGCTAAGATGCGTATATTCAAGGGCACTTCGCTTATCGGTACGGCTATTCCTACGGAAGCGATCGACCTCGTAGGTCTCTCTACCTCAACGGGTGCAGTGATCATTGCACCACGTAGTGCTGAGGACATCAAGACACCTGAAGTAGCTGGCAACCCCGAACTTACCATTACACCCGCTCAGTTCGACATGGCGGCTGGCAAGGTAGGTCAAACCACTGAGGTGGGTACCATTCACATCAGCGCGAAGAACATGCCCGCAGCTACTACGCTTGAGATTACAGGTGCTAACCGCGCTATGTTTGCCACTTCGGTAACGGAGATTAAGAAGGGAACAAGTGAGACAGATGTTGTCATCTCTTATAACCCGACTGCCATTGGCAAGCACAGTGCACGTGTCTTTATCGACTGCCCCGAAGTGCCTACACTCTCACAATCTATTACCCTCTCAGCCTACGCCATTGACGAGCAAAATCCGCCCGTTGTTAAGGCCAACGTTGAAAGCGTAAACTTTGAAGCAAAGGCTGGCGAAACGGCAGAACAGACAATCGTGATCCAGACGGCTAACTTGCCCGACTATGCACACGTTAAGTTGGCCAGTGTTGACGTGTTCCGCATCAGTTCTTCTATGTTGATGAAGAATGCCAACACTTCTGTAAAGATTTCTTTCGTTCCGCTGAGTGCTGGCACTTACGACAACGAGCTCATCGTTACTACTTTGGGCGCTGATGAGTTACACATTCCTATTAAGGGTGTAGCTACGGACAATACAACGCCTGACAAACCGACTGAGGGTGACCTTCTTCCGCTCGATCCTTCTAACCCCACAACATTGCTCAACGAACACTTTGATAAGGGTGAGAAGAATAAGCCTCTCGCTATTGACGGTTGGAAGAACATTGCTACAAAGGGCACACGTGCTTGGTGGAACTATACGTTCAGCGATACGGACGAGTCAGCTGGCGAACACGTAGCAAAGGTAACGGCTTACGACTCTAAGGTAGAGGACGGTGACGAGACAGAAGCTGAGATGATGCTCGTTACACCTGCCCTTAACTTTAAGGATGCTGCTTCAAAGGTTTTCACCTTCCGCGTTCGCGGTGACTATTTGACAGACAAGCAGACAGACAAACTCGAGCTCTGCTACATTGATCTCACTGATGGCGATATGTACATCAGTCCCGTTGGCGGCTTCACAATGCCTTCAACAAAGGACGAGAGCGGTGAATGGTTTGAATATCACGTCGACCTCACCGACCAGCCCATTGCTGACACCTTCTTTATGGCCTTCCGCTTTAAGAGCACATGCGGTCGTAACAACGCTGCTACTTACTACATTGACGATGTAAGTTTCGGTCGCACCGACCTTCCAGTCGTTCGCACTGATGTCGCATCGCTTGCTTTCGAAGCTATTAAGGGCCAAGATGCTACATCAGACGAGGTAACCGTAACGACTCAGAACTTGACTGAACCTATCAAACTCACCTTGGGGGGTGCTAATAAGAGCAAGTTTAAACTCTCTGAGAGTGAACTCCCTGCAGAGGGTGGTGTATTCACTGTTCGTTTCAACTCTGATGCTGAAGGCGTTCATGAAGCATACGTTAAGTTGGCTTCACGTGGCGCAGCCGACAAGTACGTTGTACTGACTGTCAACAATACCTTGCAGACAGGCATTGCTGGCATCAACGTTGCTCCTGCCGACATCACCATATTTGCTCTCAATGGTGTTGCCTTGAAGAGTGGCAAGGCCATCACGCCTGCCGAAGCTATCAAGGGTTTGCCCACTGGCACTTACATCTTGCAGAAGACTGATGCGAACAGCATTCAACGCTTCAAGATAGCAGTGAAGTAATCGCTTATACACATTAATCATAGAAAGCCAAGATAAGGTCTACACCTCTATCTTGGCTTTTTTATTAAACTGCTATTTAGCGGCCTCTCCCTCTCACCCCCTCCCCGGCTGGGGAAGGGATGAGGGGGAGAGGCCGCTAAATATATAGGTAAACTGCAATCCTTCTTGCGTTCATGAAGGTTTTTCAAATGAAATCTGTAATTTTGCACCTTTAGTGAAAGCAATAAGGTATGAACGAAACGATACAGGTAAAGGGAGCGAGGGTAAACAACCTCAAGAACGTGGATATTGACATACCGCGTGACAAACTCATCGTTATAACCGGACTTAGTGGTTCGGGTAAGTCGTCGTTGGCCTTCGATACATTGTATGCCGAGGGTCAACGACGCTATGTTGAGAGCCTTTCAGCCTATGCACGTCAATTCTTGGGCCGTATGCACAAGCCTGAGTGTGACTACATAAAAGGACTTCCCCCTGCTATTGCTATCGAACAGCGCGTGACGAGTCGTAATCCGCGTTCGACCGTGGGCACCAGCACCGAGATATATGAATATCTTCGTCTGCTTTATGCACGCATAGGTCACACCTTCTCGCCCATAAGTGGTGTGGAGGTGAAGCGCCACACCGTGCAGGACGTGATTGACTGCATGCACTCTTACTCTATGGGCACGCGCTTTACCGTACTTGCTCCTATGCGAGTGCGTCAAGAACGTACCTTGCTCCAGCAGCTCAGCATCGACCTTCAACAAGGACTCTCACGTCTCGACGTTGACGGCGAAATGGTGCGCATTGAGGACTTTGCCGAACAATTGAAGGCGGGGCAAGTAGTCGTTGACGATGCACCACACGATGAGGCTTTGCCAGCTCCCACGCCTGAGGCTGTGTACTACTCGCTATCGCAACTCAATCTGTTGATTGACCGCCTTTCGGTAAGTGATGACAAAGACGTGCTTTCGCGTTTAGCCGACTCAGCAGAGACGGCCTTTTTCGAAGGTGACGGACAGTGTATGCTTCGCTTCTATCCAGCTCGTATTCTTCACACCTTTTCTACTCGCTTCGAGGCCGATGGCATTACATTCCGCGAACCTGACGACAATATGTTTTCGTTCAACTCGCCCATAGGCGCTTGCGAGCGTTGCGAGGGCTTTGGCCGCGTAATGGGCATTAGCGAACACCTCGTTGTGCCTGACACCTCGAAGAGCCTTATGGATGGTGCTGTGATGTGTTGGCGAGGTGAGAAGATGGGAGAGTGGAAGAATGAGTTTATACGTCGTTGCTCGGTGCGAAAAAATGGGTTCCCTATCTTCGAACCTTATTATAAACTTACGCGCAAACAGAAGGACATGCTTTGGCATGGCGATGCGGCCGAACAACGATTACCTGAAGAAGAGCAAGTAAGCATTGATGCTTTCTTTCGCATGTTAGAGCGCAATCAGTACAAGATACAATATCGTGTCATGCTGGCGCGCTATCGTGGCAAGACGGTTTGTCCTGAGTGCCACGGTTCGCGCTTGAAGAAAGATGCAGAATACGTCAAAGTGGGCGGCCGTAGTATCACGGAATTGGTACAACTGCCTATCAAGGAGTTAGTTCCCTTCTTCGACCAGCTCGAACTCAGTGAACACGATGCAGCAGTGGCCAAGCGATTGCTGAATGAGATAAAGAGTCGTCTGCACTTTCTCTCTGAAGTAGGACTCAACTACCTCACGCTCGATCGCCTCTCTAATACGCTTTCGGGTGGTGAGAGTCAGCGCATCAACCTTGCCACATCGTTAGGTTCTTCATTGGTCGGCTCGCTCTACATTCTTGACGAACCGAGCATTGGTCTTCATCAACGCGACACGCGTCGCCTTATCAACGTATTGAAGGAGTTGCGCGACTTGGGAAATACGGTTATCGTGGTTGAACACGATGAAGAGATTATGCGTGCGGCTGACTATATTATAGATATAGGTCCTGAAGCGGGCCGATTAGGCGGACAAGTGGTGTACGCTGGCCCTTTTATGAAGAACGAGAATGAACTCTTGCAGTGTCACCCCGAACTCTTTGATAAGGAGAAGGGGGTATATTACTCACACACGCTCAACTACCTATATGGCCGCGAACAAATCCCCGTACCTACGACTCATCGCACGTGGAATCGAAGCATCATAGTTGAGGGAGCACGCGAGAACAATTTGAAGGGCATTGATGTAACCTTCCCTCTCAACGTGCTGACGGTCGTAACAGGTGTAAGTGGTTCGGGTAAGTCTACCCTCGTGCGCGACATCTTCTATCGGGCTCTCAAGCGGGCTAAAGATGAGGTGGCCGATCGTCCAGGCGAGTTCCGCCGACTGTCAGGCGACATTGATGCCGTGCAGGCCATTGAGTTTGTTGATCAAAATCCTATCGGTCGTTCTTCGCGTTCTAATCCCGTCACTTACGTCAAAGCGTATGACGAGATACGTAAACTCATGGCTGCGCAGCCATTGGCCAAGCAAATGGACTTTACACCAGCTTACTTCTCGTTCAATGCCGATGGCGGCCGTTGTGAGGAGTGTAAGGGCGACGGTGTAGTAAAGGTCGAGATGCAGTTTATGGCTGACTTAGTACTTGAGTGTGAGAGTTGTCATGGCAAGCGCTTCAAGAGCGACGTGCTTGAGGTAAAGTATGAGGGTAAGAATATCTACGAAATGCTTGAGATGACTGTCAACCAAGCCATTGAATTCTTTACCGAACATGGTCAGAAGAAGATTGTCAGCCGTTTGCGTCCTTTACAAGACGTGGGTTTGGGCTACATCAAGTTAGGCCAATCCAGTTCTACCCTTTCGGGCGGTGAAAACCAGCGTGTCAAGCTGGCCTATTATTTAGGTTTGGAACGTTCTGTACCTACGCTATTCATCTTCGACGAACCAACCACAGGTCTTCACTTTCACGACATCAACCGTCTGCTCCACGCCTTTAATGCCTTGATTGAGCGAGGCCATAGTATCGTAGTGATTGAACACAATCCTGATGTTATCAAGTGTGCTGACCATATCATCGAACTTGGCCCCGAAGGTGGCAACGAAGGCGGATATCTTATTCAAGGTTGATAAGTTGAGTGAGTTTAATAAGTTTATGAACTGCAGACTGACCAACTTATTAAACTAACTCAACTTATAAACTAACTCAACTCATTAAACTAACTAAACTAACAAAACTCATAACCCTCCCTTAATGGACATCTTGCACATCATTACCCAAATGCTGATGATATTCGGCATTGTGTTGGTCGGACTCTTTGCGGCCAAGCGTAATTTGTGGGCGGGCGATCTCGACCGCAAGCTCTCTATCTTTATTATGAACATATCCATGCCAGCACTTATCTTGGCATCGGTTATGGGCAAAGACCTCGCATTCGAAAACTCCGAACTCATCTCACTTGCCGTAGTGGCCGTAGTCAATTACATTGTACTCATCGGTTTGGCTTATCTCATACCCCACTTATTTAAGGTAAACAAAGCCCGATTAGGTATCAGTCGCTTTATGTTAGCCTTTGGCAACGTCAGCTTCATTGGCTACCCTGTGTGCGATGCCGTGTTCGGCTCCAAGGCCGTGTTTTGCGCCTCTGTACTCAATATTCCCTTCAACCTCTTAGTCTTCACTATCGGAGTATCGTTTATAAATGGAGGCAAAGCTAAGAGTGCCTTCTCGCCCCGACTCATATTATCGCCTTGCGTTGTAGCTTCGCTCATTGCTGTAGTAATCGCTGTGGCACGCATTCAGATGCCCACGCCCGTGGGAGAGTGGTTTCACCTCTTAGGCGACCTCACCACTCCTTGTGCGCTGCTTATCATCGGTTCCAGTTTGAGCCACATACCCGTGCGCGATATGTTAGGCAATCGTTTCGTCTATTCCATGACGCTGCTTCGCCTCTTCATTCTCCCCCTAGCCGTAGGTGGCGTATTAGCTCTGATGGGGATCAATCCCTTTGTGAGCGACGTAGCTGTTGTGTTGAGTGCCATGCCTGTCGCCACCAATGGTATCATGCTCTGCCTACAATATGGTAAGGACGAGCGCGTAATGACGCAAGGTCTCTTCTTTACCACCTTGCTCTCCGTCATTAGTATCCCATTAGTAGCCTATTTGGCAAGTTTGTTCTAATTCTTAGTCGACGAGTTCTTTTAGTTGACAAGTTAACAAGTTGACGAGTTAACGGGTAAGTTTGAAGGTAACTTACTTGTCAACTCGTCAACTTGTTAACTTGTCAATCAAAATAAAAAAGAAGGAATGCTCTACTTTCTCCTCTCCCTCCTATCCCTCATTGCCGGTTATGCCATTGGCACCTTGCGTTCGCAGCGCGAGGCCATAGCTGCTAAAGCGCAACTCAAGGCCGAACAACAACATGCTGACGAGGCCATGCGCAAACAGGCGCAAGCCCTACGTGCTGAGTTTAAAGCCATGTCCGTCGAAATGATGCGCACACAAGGCGATGCCCTACGCGAGCAACACGTCAACTCGCTCGAAGCCTTACTCAAACCTCTTGGTCACGACATCGAAGCCTTTCGCACGCAGTTTGTAAAAGGACACGCCTCACTCGATGGCTATATAAAAGCCCTCGTCGAACAGACGCAGTCGCTTGGTCGCGAAGCCGACGACCTTGCCAAAGCTCTTAAAGGCAACACCAAGTTGCAAGGCAATTGGGGCGAAGCTGTATTGGCCAACCTACTTTCTGTATCAGGTCTCACTGAAGGCCGCGACTATACGTTGCAAAGCCACGTAGCTGATGGACGTGGCTCCGTAGCTATACCCGATGTAGTGGTTCACCTACCGCAAAGTCGCAACGTTATTATTGACTCTAAGGTATCACTCAAAGCCTTTACCGAATACGTGGCTGCCGACGATGCCCTTGAGCAAGACCGCCTCATGAAAGAGCACTTACGCAGTGTGCGTCAACATATTAAGGAATTGGCCGATAAGAATTATAGCAAGTTGGTAAAGGATAGTATTGGTTACGTTTTAATGTTCATTCCTGGCGAAGCCGCCTATGTAGCTGCCGTGACGGCCGACCCTACACTGCCCACTGAAGCTTACAAGCAACACGTTATCCTTATCAATCCCACCAACCTTCTCATGGCCCTTCAGCTGGCTTACAATCTGTGGCAGAGTGAGTTACAAAGCCGTTCGGTTAACGAGATTTACACCTCAGCCGAGAAACTTTATAAAAAGTTTAGTACCTTTGCCCAAAACTTTGTAAAGATAGGCAACTCTATCGACCAACTGCACCGCACCTACGATGATGCACAACGCCAACTCACCACAGGTCGTGGCAACATCATCAGTCAATTAGAGGGTTGGCGCAAGAAGGGACTTACCCCCTCAGCCTCTCTCCCCGATGAATTAACGGGAGAAGAAGAAAACTAATTAAAGTGTGAATGCATGGTTAATGTGCAAATGTGCGAATGTGCAAATGTGCAAATGGTCGCCTTTATTTACTGAGTTTTAAGAAAAAGGAATGATGCAATGTCATTAAAACACAGCAAGTAAAAGCGACCATTTGCACATTCGCACATTAACCATGCATTTGCACATTAAAATATCGTTTGCCATGTTTAAATTCGAAGCAAAATCAAAGTTAAAGGGCGGAATGACACTTGTAGGTGCCGTGTTGGTAGTCGTGGCGCTACTTGTCTACTTCCTGCCACGCGAAACCAAGTTTGGCTACGAATACGAGCAAGGACGCCCCTGGCGCTACAACTCACTCATAGCCACCTTTGACTTCCCAATATATAAGACGCAACAAGAGGTTGAAGCCGAAAGCGATAGTGCTTTGGCCAATTTTCAACCCTTCTATGTTGAGAATGCTCAAATAGCCCAACGCCAAATAGCCGCCTTTCATAACGACTTTGTCAATGGTGCGTTCAACGATGTGCCAGCACGCTTCTTGCCTCACATCGAACGACTCATGGCAGCTGTCTATCAAGCGGGTATTGTCAACTCGGCCGACCTTTCACAGATGGCCAAAGATCGCATTACAGGCATTCGTGTAGTCGAAGGCACTGAAGCCCTCTCGCGTTCTCTCACCGAACTCTACTCTACCCGCTCGGCCTACGAATACATCGTACATTGCGATAGTACACAGTTTCCACGCGAGATAATAGCCCGTTGTAACCTCAATCAATACCTCGCCCCCAACCTACTCGTTGATAGTGCCAAGACAAGTACCGCACGTGAGGACCTCATCGCCTCCGTAGCTCCCGCAGCAGGTATGGTACAAAGTGGACAGCGCATCATCGATCGTGGTGAGATTGTGTCGGCCGACCAATATAAGATATTACAATCCTTCGAGCGTGAGACCGTGCGTCGCAATGACCCTTCAGAAGGCTTTTGGCAGGTGCTCCTCGGACAGGTTATCTTCGTGTCGTGCATTTTAGGTTCATTTGTCTACTACCTCCGCCTCTATCGGCGCGACTATCTTTATTCACCTCATAGCATATTGCTCCTATCGTCGCTAGTAGCTATCTTCCCCTTGATTACCTATCTCATGGTCGATCATAAGACATTTAGCGTCTATATGGTGCCTTACGCCATGGTGCCCATCTTTGTGCGCACCTTCATGGATTCTCGCACCGCCTTCATGGCCATGGTGTGCAGCGTCGTGCTTTCTTCTTTTGCCCTTCACTCTAACTACGAGTTTGTGGTCGTACAATTCATGGCGGGCATGACTGCTATCTATGCCCTTCGCGACTTGAGCGAACGTTCGCAACTCCTACGTGTAGCCCTTTACGCCTTCCTCACGTCCACCACTATTATGCTCGGTTTCGACCTTTCACAAGGCGTCGATTGGAGCCACATCGATCGTTCTATCTATATATATAATGGCGTAAATGGTGTTCTCCTACTCTTTGCCTATCCCCTACTCTATCTGTTGGAGAAGACATTTGGCTTCACTTCAAGCGTAACGTTGGTCGAACTTTCCAATACGAACAATATAATCTTCCGCCTTATGGCCAAGAAGGCACAAGGCACCTTTGTTCACTCCTTGCAAGTGGCCAACCTCGCTGCCGAGGTGGCCGATAAGATTGGAGCCAAACCTCAGTTGGTGCGTACGGGAGCACTTTACCATGATATAGGTAAAATGGTCAACCCCGCGTTCTTTACCGAAAATCAAACGGGTGTCAACCCACACGATGAACTCAGCGAAGAGCGTTCTGCACAAATCATCATCAGCCACGTGACAGAAGGTCTTCGTTTAGCGGATAAATATCACCTGCCCAAAGTGATACGTGACTTCATCTGTACTCACCACGGACGTTCACAAGTAAAGTATTTCTATATACAGTGGCAAAACAAACATCAAGGCGAGCAGCCTGACCCCAAGCTCTTTACTTATCCTGGCCCCAACCCTTTCACGCGTGAACAAGCCATTCTCATGATGTGCGATGCAGTTGAAGCATCGTCACGTTCGCTCAAGGAATACACCGAGGAGAGTATCAAAGAGTTGGTCGACCGCATCGTCGACGGACAAGTGCAGGCAGGCTACTTCCGCGAGTGTCCTATCACCTTCCGCGATATTGCCGATGCCAAGCGCGTACTCGTAGAGAGTATCAAGACAATCTACCATACGCGCATAGCCTATCCCGAACTCAATCCCAAACCCATCACTCCGCGTCCACAACCCCGACGCCCCTACTTCTTCGGACGTAGATAACTATCAACTCAAAAAAATAAGAACCTATGATACAAAATGGAGAAAACTATATACGTTTTGATTGGGCGATGAAACGCCTCTTGCGCAATAAGGCCAATTATGTGGTGTTAGAGGGATTCTTATCCTCACTGATTGGTAAAGGGATAAAAATTCACCGATTCCTTGAGAGCGAAAGCAATCAAGAAGATGATGAAGACAAATACAATCGTGTCGATATCTTTGCAGAGAGCGAAGGCGGCGAACTCTGCATTATTGAAGTGCAGAATAGCCGCGAGCTATCTTACTTTCATCGCATGCTATATGGAGTGTCAAAAGCCATCACGGAATACATCGGTTTAGGCAAGCCCTATGATGAGGTGCGCAAAGTGTATTCCATCAATATTGTCTATTTTGAACTAGGACAAGGTAAAGATTACGTTTATCATGGCAGGACAGAGTTTAAGGGCATACATGCACCGCATGATACATTAAAACTCTCAGTACGTCAAAATGAAAAGTTCTTTGGAAAAAAAGAAAAAGATATACTACGTCGTAAAGATGCAGGTATGCTCTTTCCCGAATATTACGTATTGCGTGTAAACGATTTTGACTCTGTAGCTAAAACACCGCTTGACGAATGGATTGCCTTTCTAAAAACAGGACAAATAAGTAAAGATGCAAAAGCAGCAGGACTTCCTGAAGCTCGTGAGCGCTTACGTGTTGATGCCCTTTCCGAAGATGATAGGCAAGCCTATTTTCGCCACATGGAATCTGTTCGTCATATGAAGAGTCTTTTCGACACTAGTCGCGATGAAGGTTACGAGGAGGGTCGTGCAGAAGGTCGCGAAGAAGGTCGCAAAGAAGGTCGTGCAGAAGGTCGTGCAGAGGGTCGCGCAGAGGGTCGCGAAGAAGGTAAACTTCTACAACAAATAGAAGTGGCACGTACCATGTTGGCAGATGGAATGCAGCTTAGTTTGGTAATGAAGTATACAGGCTTAACGAAAAAGCAAATAGAGGAAAGTCGAAGTTAGACTATGGCTAAGCAATAAAAGGGAAAAAAATGCTTTTTCCCTTTTTATTGCGCTCACCTTGCACTAACTTTGCATCTCAAAATAAAGAAAAGTAATAACAAATAACATACGATGAATTTTGTAGAAGAACTCAAATGGCGCGGCATGTTGCACCAAATGATGCCGGGCACTGAAGAATTGCTCGAAAAAGGCATGACAACAGCCTATGTAGGTATCGACCCAACGGCCGACTCTTTACACATTGGCCATCTCTGCTCTGTAATGATGCTCCGCCACTTCCAGCGTGCGGGCCACAAGCCATTAGCACTCGTAGGTGGTGCAACAGGTATGATTGGCGACCCTTCAGGCAAAAGTGCCGAGCGTAACCTCCTTACCGAAGACATTCTTCGCCACAACGTTGCTTGTATCAAGAAGCAACTCTCTCACTTCCTCGACTTCGATTCTGATGCTCCCAATGCAGCCGAATTGGTTAACAACTACGACTGGATGAAGGACTTCACCTTCCTCGATTTCGCACGCGAGATTGGTAAACACATTACTGTCAACTATATGATGGCTAAGGATAGCGTGAAGAAACGCTTGAATGGTGAAGCACGCGACGGACTTTCATTCACAGAGTTTACTTATCAGCTCTTACAGGGTTACGACTTCCTCCACCTTTACGAGACGAAGAACTGCAAACTCCAAATGGGTGGTTCTGACCAATGGGGCAACATCACCACTGGTACCGAACTTATTCGTCGTACTCTTGGTGCTGAAGCTGATGCTTATGCCCTCACTTGTCCGCTTATTACCAAGGCCGACGGTAAGAAGTTTGGTAAGACGGAGCAAGGCAACGTATGGCTCGACCGTCGTTACACCACTCCTTACAAGTTCTACCAATTCTGGCTCAACGTAGGCGACGAAGAAGCAGAACGTTATATCAAGATTTTCACCTCACTCGAGCACGATGAGATTGAAGCCCTCATTGCCGAACATCGTGCCGACCCAGGTCGTCGTCTCCTTCAGAAGAAGTTAGGCGAAGAGGTTACCTGTATGGTACACAGTCGTGAAGACTATGAAATGGCTCTCGAAGCCTCAAACATTCTCTTCGGCAAGGCTACCAAAGATAGCCTCTTAAAACTTGATGAAGCTACGCTTCTCAGCGTATTCGATGGTGTACCCCAATTTGAGGTAGCCAAAGATCAAGTTCTTGGAGCCAAGGCTGTTGACCTCTTTGCCGAAACCACCAAGTGTTTCGCTTCAAAGGGTGAAATGCGTAAGCTCACCCAGGGTGGTGGCGTAAGCCTTAACAAAGAAAAACTTGCTGCTTTCGATCAGGAAATCAATTCTGACGACCTCATTGACGGCAAGTATCTTCTTGTTCAGCGTGGTAAGAAGAACTACTTCCTCATCATTGTGAAGTAACATATATAATTAATTATATGTGTACATTATAAAGTACATTATATAGTACATTATATAGTACGCATGTGTACTATTCAGCAACTAAGGGGCAGGCCTTCTGGCTTGCGAATAAAGAGTCATGAGTCAGCTATTTTTAGCTCACCATTCTCTTATTCGCAGACCAAAGGTCTGCCCCTCAGTTGTAGCTTAACCATGCGTAGTTAAGTAGGTGATTTTTGCAACTAATTGAAAATCAATACTTTTAGAAATGCAAAGTACTTAAGAAAATCTCCATGATAGCTGCTTTTCGCCCATTTTTCGCAAAAACGCCCACAAAAAGGCCTTCAAAACGCAAAAACATCGTTGAAAAAACTCAAAAACACAGTGCAAGAGATTTATCGCTCCCTCAGTGTTTTTAAATTTCTCCCTCAGTGTTTTCATTTTTCTCCCTCAGTATTTTCAAAATACTCCCTTTTACCCCTCATATCTTCCTCAGTGTTTTTTTAGAACGTCACATTTAGAACGTCACATTTAGAACGTCAAGATTTCTTACCTATAGTCACAAATTGCAGTTTGAATAATTAACGATAAATTACATGATAATTAATGCCCCCCAGCGTGCTCATATATATATTATATGTATATACGCGTAAAACAAGCGCATTTATGTTCTTCAACACAAAACGTAAAAAAATCGTCCTAATTATTTGTTCCTTCAAAGCAGAGAGCGTACTTTTGCCTTGTTACTCGTTCCCCGCGAAAAAAAGTTTGAAAAAAGTTTCATTCTTTAAGTCGTTGGTTTACAACGTCTTACGCGTTTAGAGGAGAAATTTCTCAAAAATTTCTTCCAAAAACATTTGGCTCGTAATGAAAAAGTCTCTACCTTTGCACTCGCAAATCAGAAATGAGGCCTACAACACTAACAAACACAGTGCTGATAACGGGTCGAACGAACGATAAGCAAACGATCTTTGACAAGAATTACATAAAACTATTTTGTAGAGAAGTACAAGAGACAAATGAGCATTCAAAAAAGAATGTCTCGGGTTAAAAAGTCACTTGTCAATTCCAAGCGAAATAAATCTGACAGGCGTCTTGAGCACAAACAGAGAATAAACAAAAACATTATATTACAATGAAGAGTTTGATCCTGGCTCAGGATGAACGCTAGCTACAGGCTTAACACATGCAAGTCGAGGGGCAGCGATGAAGAAAGCTTGCTTTCTTCAGGCGGCGACCGGCGCACGGGTGAGTAACGCGTATCGAACCTGCCTCATACTCAGGAATAGCCTTGCGAAAGTAAGATTAATGCCCGATGTTATTAGGATATCACATGATGTTTTAATTAAAGATTTATCGGTATGAGATGGCGATGCGTCCCATTAGCTTGTTGGCGGGGTAACGGCCCACCAAGGCATCGATGGGTAGGGGTTCTGAGAGGAAGGTCCCCCACATTGGAACTGAGACACGGTCCAAACTCCTACGGGAGGCAGCAGTGAGGAATATTGGTCAATGGACGCAAGTCTGAACCAGCCAAGTAGCGTGCAGGAAGACGGCCCTCTGGGTTGTAAACTGCTTTTAGTTGGGAATAAAGTGCATCACGTGTGATGTTTTGTATGTACCATCAGAAAAAGGACCGGCTAATTCCGTGCCAGCAGCCGCGGTAATACGGAAGGTCCAGGCGTTATCCGGATTTATTGGGTTTAAAGGGAGCGCAGGCGGACCTTTAAGTCAGCTGTGAAATACGGCGGCTCAACCGTCGAACTGCAGTTGATACTGGAGGTCTTGAGTGCACACAGGGATACTGGAATTCATGGTGTAGCGGTGAAATGCTCAGATATCATGAAGAACTCCGATCGCGAAGGCAGGTATCCGGGGTGCAACTGACGCTGAGGCTCGAAAGTGCGGGTATCAAACAGGATTAGATACCCTGGTAGTCCGCACAGTAAACGATGAATACTCGCGATTTGCGATACACAGTAAGTCGCCAAGCGAAAGCGTTAAGTATTCCACCTGGGGAGTACGCCGGCAACGGTGAAACTCAAAGGAATTGACGGGGGCCCGCACAAGCGGAGGAACATGTGGTTTAATTCGATGATACGCGAGGAACCTTACCCGGGCTTGAACTGCCAGTGACGGTAGCAGAGACGCTACTTTCTTCGGACACTGGTGGAGGTGCTGCATGGTTGTCGTCAGCTCGTGCCGTGAGGTGTCGGCTTAAGTGCCAT
>ERZ833608.330-NODE-330-length-42004-cov-193.844502_pt1 | contig 42004 bp, 34 predicted proteins | sample MGYA00519694_ERZ833608 | MGnify/ENA primary metagenome ERZ833608 (study PRJEB31850, sample SAMEA3708742) | human gut metagenome | biome: human gut; feature: human-associated habitat; material: faeces | place: China | collected 2014 ... | reverse complement strand
AGTTGAAACATAAAAATGAAACATGAAAGATAAATCAAAGGTTTTGAAAACGTATGGATATATGTTTAGGAAACTTGCAATTTGTCTGCCTAATTGGGGGGCGGGTTTGTAACCCGCCCCCCAATTAGGCAGATAAACCGCAATTTTTACGGCAATACCTTAAATTCATAGCCTTGCTTCTGCAACCATTCAATAGAACGTGGCAAGGCATAAAGCAGTTTGTCTTGGCTACGCAAGGAATCATGGAAGGTTATAATACTGCCATTGCGCGCATAATGCCTCACATTGCGCAGCACATCACGACCGTTCAAACGCATGGAATAATCACGCGTGACGAGGTCCCACATCACCACACGGTACTTCATCATCACACGTATATACTGTTCCCACTTCAGCCAGCCATGAGGCGGACGGAATAGGTCGGTCTGTAAATATTCATTGGCTTTTTCGACATTACGCATATAAGAACGTATGCCATGACGCAAACCGCCTATATGATTATAGGTATGATTGCCCAAACGATGTCCCCTACTCTTCACCATTTCAAAGACTTCGGGGTGTTTGCGTATGTTATCGCCTACCATAAAGAATGTGGCCTTAATGCCATAATGGTCGAGTACGTCGAGCACCCAAGGTGTCACCTCGGGTATCGGTCCATCGTCAAACGTTAAATATACAGCATGCTCGTTGGGATTCATGCGCCATAGGGCTCGAGGATAGAGCCAACGCAAGAAACAAGCGGGTTGTTCTATAATCATAATAGGATAAAGAGAGGATTATTCTTCACGTTGCAAATATAAGGCTTTTCTATTGTTCTGCACACGTTTTTCGATGTGCAATTTTAAGAAAACCTTTTCGTTAAGCCAAATGAGCAAAAGAAAGCTTGCTTTCATTTTACCATGGCGAGAAAAGGTGCGCGAAAGCGAATGTATTCTTTGCACATTTTCCCAACAAAAAGGGGCGAGCCTATGAGACTCGCCCCTATAATCGAACGTTTAGGGTTACTTTACTTCCTTTACCAAATAGATTTGGGTGGGAAGGTGGTCAGAATAGCCATTGAGCCATACACCACCTGCATGCGTGCGCAAGGGGTTGCCTTTATACTTTCCCTCTTGTTGGAAGAGGTAGGGAGGCATAAAGATGGCGTGTTGATAATACTTTAAGGTGCTGCGATCTGTGCCAATTAGGTTGCCACTCACTACAATTTGATCGAAGAGGTTCCACTTACCATTGTACATCAACGTGCCTTGTCCTACCTTATAAAGGGTGTTATACCAGGGGTTGTACATATCACCCTCCTTCACATCCTTCGTTTCGCTCTTACAGCCCAACTGAGTCGTCATACTCTTGTTGCCTGGGTCGTCGTTCATATCACCCATGATGATAACTTTGGCACCAGGTTCGCTCTTTTGCAATGCATTCTTCAACTGACGTACTTGCCAACCAGCACGCTGACGCACCTCGTCACCTGCTGCACGTGAGGGCCAGTGATTGACGATGAAGAACATCTTTTCACCTGCCAACTTTCCTTCCATAACGAGGAATCCACGAGTGATGTAGGTAGTGTCACCCTGTAGGTGGTCATAGGCTTGCACTTTGCCTTTGTCGTCGATATAGAAACCTACCATGGGGTCGTCTACCTTATTGGTGGGGCCATAGTTGTATTGTACGCAGAAGAAGCGTTCCATATCGAAGAGTTTGGGATTATAGAAGAAGGCACACTCTATACCACGACGGTCGTAGCTGGAAACGTTGACGTACTTATAACCACGTCCTGCGAGTGAAGGTTGCTTCAAAAGATCATCGAGCACGTTAGAGTTTTCAATCTCTGACACACCGATAACGGCCGCTCCCGTGCTACGCAGTTTCTCGGTGCAGAGTTCACTAAGTACGCGGCTCATATTATGCAACTTTGCCTCATACTTCATCTTGCCCCACTTCATCGTGCCATTAGGCAAGAATTCGTAGTCATTTTTGCCCGCATCGTGTAAGGTATCGAAGAGGTTTTCGAGATTATAAAAGGCTACGCCATAAAGGGCATAACGCTTTTGGTCAACTGCTGTGCCTCGTGTTGTGAATGAGGTGAGCGTTGTGAGCGCTAAAACAAAGAGCGCGAAGGTAAAGAGTAGTTTACGCATATTGAGTCTATTTTTTATACATGCAAAAGTAATGCAAACTCTGCGCATTACAAAATTTTCAAGAAAGTTGTAACTTGAATTTAACGAATAGACATTAATATTTATTTCCTCTTCGAGAAACTGTAAAAGTAATTACGGCCTCAGCCCTAAAAGAGGACTGAGGCCGTAATTATGTGTTTATATAGAATTAGCAAACCTTTTCTAACTTCTTCATCACGCTGAAGATGAAGATGAATGAGATTAGACAAAGGGCAACTAATACGCCCCATACAACTACCAAAGGCACTTTGCCCCAGAGGAAGCCGGGGATAGATACTAACATATTACCAGCGGCAGTGGCTACAAACCAACCACCCATCATCGTACCCTTGAGTTTGGGAGGTGCTACCTTTGACACGAATGAGATACCCATCGGTGAGAGCAACAATTCACCAAACGTGAGGACAAGATAAGTAGTGATGAGCCAGTTGGGCGAAACGGTGTTTTGATCAGCTGAAGTTACACCGATTGAAGCCAATATCATGATTACGTAACCGATACCAGCCACCAACATACCATAACCAATCTTGCGAGGTGCTGAAGGTTCTTTACCTTTCTTGGCCAACCATGCGAAGATAGCCATACTAATGGGGGTAAGACCTACTACGAAGCAGGGATTGAACTGTTGGAAGATAGGCGCTTCGATGCCAATACCATTGGGATCGAGTGTGACGTACTTATAACCTAAACCGCACAAGCAAGCTAATATAACAAGGGCTGAAATCATCTTACCCTTACCCGTCTTGCTTTGGAAGAGTGAGAAGAGGCCGTAGATGATTACAATGCAAAACAAGAGGTTGGTAACATCGAACAGCATGCTTTCAACGCCCACAGCGTGCTTCTGGGTGTATTCATCGGCGAAGTAAGTAAGCGTCAAACCATTCTGGTGGAAAGCCATCCAGAAGAAGATAACAACGGCAAACACGAGACAGAGGGCTACAATGCGGTCCTTCGTTTCGCTCTTGCTGAGTTCGGGTTCAGCGGCAGCAGCATCGGTGGTCTTGACAGCGTCCTTTCGAGTGGGCGCAACGATTACTTGCTTGAATGTGCCTTGGAAACCATAATAAATGGCGATTGACACAATCAATGATACGCAAGCTACACCAAAGGCATAGTGGTAAGAGTCGGCAGCACTTACGCCTAAACTGTGCTGTGCATACTCCATAATCTTAACGGCTGCAGTGGGGGCGCAAAGAGGGCACCAATGTTAATGGCCATGTAGAAGATAGAGAAGGCTGAGTCGCGCTTACCTTGCATCTCGGGCGAATTGTAAAGGTCGCCCACCATTACTTGGAGGTTACCCTTAAACAAACTGGTGCCGACGCTAATCATAATGAGTGCACCAAACATAAGGGCTGCAGCGATTGTGCCAGCTCCTGCTGGAATAGAGAGCAGAGCATAGCCCAAGAACATTACGATGATACCCGTAGTTACGCACTTACTGTAACCAATCTTGTCGGCTATCATACCGCCAAACAAGGGCAATAAATAAACTAAGGCCAAGAAGCAAGCATATACGGCGCCTGCTGTACCTGCCTCCCAACCAAAGTTGGCTTTGAGGAAGAGTACGAATACGGCCAACATGGTGTAATAACCAAAGCGCTCGCCTGTGTTGGCAAGGGCAAGGGCATACAAGCCTTTCGGTTGTCCTTCGAACATAGAAATTTGAATTTATTAAGAGTGAATAATTTTTTTAAATGTGAGAATGTGAGGGGAATGTGCAAATGTGCAGATGTGAGAATGTTTGAATAATGTTTGAATATCTGCGCGTACAAAGGCGACCATTTGCACATTTGCTCATTCTCACATTTGCACATTAACTATAGTTCATCCTTCAAGAACTTGCCCGTATAGCCTACGCCGCTTTCGACGAGGCCTTCGGGGGTGCCTTCGTAGAGGAGTTGGCCACCACCTCGACCGCCTTCGGGACCCATTTCGATAAGGTAGTCGGCCACTTTGATCACATCGAGGTTGTGTTCTATTACGACAACCGTATTGCCACGTTCTACTAACTTTTGCAGTACGTCCATTAGTACGCGAATATCCTCAAAGTGAAGTCCTGTAGTCGGCTCGTCAAGTATGTAAAGCGTCTGTCCAGTGTCACGCTTTGAGAGTTCGGTAGCCAACTTGACGCGCTGACTTTCACCTCCCGAAAGCGTGGTGCTGCTTTGGCCTAACTTAATATAGCCAAGGCCAACGTCCTGCAGCGTCTTAATCTTGTGCAGGATGTTTGGCACGTTTTCGAAGAACTCTACGGCTTGATTAATCGTCATGTCAAGCACATCGGCGATGCTTTTGCCCTTAAAGCGCACTTCGAGCGTTTCGTGATTGTAACGTTTGCCATGACAAGCCTCGCAAGGCACATATACGTCGGGCAAGAAGTTCATTTCAATGGTCTTATAACCATTGCCCTTGCACACTTCACAGCGACCCCCTCGTACGTTGAAACTAAAGCGGCCAGGCTTGTAACCACGTATCTTAGCTTCAGGAAGGTTGACATAGAGCGAACGAATGTCAGCAAACACGCCCGTGTAGGTGGCGGGATTGGAGCGTGGGGTGCGGCCTAACGGACTTTGGTCGACAGCCACTACCTTATCTATCAAGTCAATACCCTCGATGCTATCGTAAGCTAAAGGCTCGCGTAAAGAGCGATAGAAGTGTTGTGAAAGAATGGGCAACAGCGTATCGTTAATAAGTGTACTCTTCCCACTGCCCGAAACGCCCGTTACGCAGATGAGTGTGCCAAGCGGAATGTCGACCGTCACACCTTTAAGATTGTTGCCTCGCGCACCAATGAGGCGCAACGTCTTGCCGTTGCCTGTGCGTCGCACTGTAGGAACGCTGATTTCGCGCTTGCCATTTAAGTATTGTGAGGTGAGTGTTTGCGTTTGGAGCATCTGTTGGGGCGTACCTTCAAATACGACCTCACCGCCCAAACGGCCTGCCTTGGGCCCCATGTCGACGATGTAGTCGGCAGCCAACATCATGTCTTTGTCATGCTCTACAACTACGACCGTGTTGCCCAAATCACGCAATTCTTTAAGTGAATTAATCAAGCGCACGTTGTCGCGCTGATGAAGTCCGATGCTCGGTTCGTCTAATATATAAAGAACGTTGACCAACTGCGAACCAATCTGTGTAGCCAAACGTATGCGCTGACTTTCGCCACCTGATAGCGTCATTGACGAACGAGCCAACGAGAGGTAGTCAAGTCCTACATCAAGCAAGAACTTTAGGCGTGAGAGCAATTCCTTTAATATCTCGTGGGCGATAGCGCGCTGTTTGGTGCTGAGTTCAGCCTCAACGTGTTGCAAGAAGTCATAGAGTTCGGCAATGTCCATATTACTCAGTTCGGCAATGGTCTTACCTGCAAAGCGATAGGCCAAGGCCTCCTTGTTGAGTCGTGCTCCGTGACACGCTGGGCAGAGGGCCGTCTTTGAGAACTGTTCTGCCCACCGCTGCGAGGCGGCACTCATCTCAGAGTCGGCCATTTGCTGAATGTACTTTACAAGGCCGTCAAACTCTACATAATAGTCGTCAGTAGTATGAGCCGTCGAGGCGGGAATGCGTAGACGGTCGGCACGACCGTTAAACACTTCATCCATAGCCTCTTCAGGAATGTCGCAGATGGGTGTTTTGAGATCGCAGTCGTAATCGGCTAAGACGGTCTGTATCTCCCAGAATATCAAAGCGTTGCGATATTTACCTAAAGGAGCGAGTCCTCCTTCTTTGATAGAGAGCTTGGGGTCGGGCACTACCTTGTCGCGATCCATTACGCTTACAAAGCCTAACCCCTTGCACTTGGGGCAAGCTCCTTGCGTAGAATTGAACGAGAAGTTGTGAGGAGCGGGGTCGCGATACGCAATGCCTGATACGGGGTCCATCAACTGCTTAGAATAAAAACGTACTTGGTGGTCGGCAGCATCGAGCAGCATCATCATACCATGACCTTGACGCAACGTTTCGGCCACGCTTTTGGTCAATCGTTCGCCGTCTTTGGCTTGTACGGCTAACTTATCAACCACTACTTCAATGTCGTGGTTCTTATAGCGGTCGAGCTTCATGCCCGAAGTAATCTCACGCAATTCACCGTCGACGCGTACAGTCAAGAATCCTTTGCGACGGGTACTTTCGAAGAGTTCCTTATAATGTCCCTTACGATTGCGAATGAGGGGAGCAAGGAGGTAGACTTTATGGCCTTCATAATCGTCAAGTATCATGTTGACTATCTTCTCTTCGGTATATTTCACCATCGGTTCGCCCGACACATAGGAGTAAGCTTCGCCAGCACGCGCGTAGAGTAGACGTAGGAAATCGTATATCTCGGTCACGGTGCCTACCGTCGAACGGGGATTTTTATTCGTAGTCTTCTGTTCAATGCTGATTACGGGACTAAGGCCTGTAATTTTATCAACATCGGGGCGCTCCAAGTTATCTAAAAAGTTGCGAGCATAAGCCGAGAAGGTTTCGATATAACGACGTTGCCCTTCGGCATAAAGCGTGTCGAAGGCCAACGAACTTTTGCCCGAACCGCTGAGCCCCGTTACAACGCAGAGGCTGTAACGGGGCAGGGTTACGTCGACGTTCTTAAGATTATGAACGCGTGCTCCTAATATTTCAATCTTTTGTTCTGACATTGACCTTTAGTTTGTTGACGTGCCGTTTTCGTTATAGCCACGCAATAGGTTGATTACCTTTTTTATGTTATACTTTCGTCCGTCAGCGCCTCGCGCCTGAATGTTGAGGTAGTAAGCGCCGTCGGGCACATCGTGTCCGTTGCTTCGGCCGTCCCAACCTCCCGATAGGTCAGTCCATTCATAGAGTTTCTTACCCCAGCGGTCGAAGACCATCGCCTTAAACGATACAATGCTCTGATAGCCGTCCTTCACCTTAAACACGTCGTTCACACCGTCGCCATTGGGCGTGAAGGCATTGGGAACTTCAAGTTTGGACTCGCTGATGGTCACTGCGAAGGGTTGGTCCATTTCGTAGGTTATCGTGTCGGTGCCTTGCACAAAACTGATGCGCACTTCAACACTGAACGTACCCGATTGATTGAAGGCATACTCTGTGTCTTCATCATAGCGCACCAAAAAAGGGGTGCTTTCGCCACTCCGCGTAAAGCGCCATTCATAAAGTGGCGTGTAGTCACCCACATTCTCAGGACAAGCCTTAAAGGTGGCGCGAAAGGGGGCCGAACCGTCGTACTGACTCTCGCTCACCTCCTGTCCGTCAGCGTCTACGTAAGTCATCGTTGGATTGGCCGTTGGCAACGCATTTTGCGCTGCAACGACAAGTGTACAACAAAGCGCAATGAGTAATGTGTATATTCGTGTCATGAATTTATCTGCTTTCATTGGCCACAAAGGTAACAATAAAAGCGCAAAGTGTAAGCAAAGGCAATTGAAAACTATGCTTTTTTACACCAAAACAAGCCTTTTAGAGTTGTTAAAAAAGCATTTAACACTTCTATTCGTTACATGCTGCATTTTCTTGCCTATTCAATACTTTTTAACAAAGCGACAGGACGCCCAAAAGCCTATTCTCACACAGTTTGTAAGCCTTGCGCTATCTAAGAGACGCTTGTAAATGAATGTCTTAAAACCAACAACCAAAAATGTTAAAGTAGTGATTATCAACACTTATTGTTTCGCCAAACCAAGAAAAATGCGTATATTTGCAGCCGTAAACCTCACGGGGCGGACACTTATAAGGTCTATTTTAGACACAAATTGTCCCTCGTGCATTTGCCGAATTTACGGTGCGTGAAGTTAGACAAGTTGAGGCAGATTTGAGGCCGATAGTGATTGCATAATGAAACTCTTTACCTCCTGTTCTTTTCGACTTGTTATAAGTTCACCCCTCCCGTTCAAACCATGGTGCGGCACAGGCAGTATGGCTAAGCTGCCACAGCACAAGCATCGTCGGCAATCCTCGTGGCAAAACAAAACAAATGACTATTAAACAAGTATTATTAGCATCACTCGTAACATTCGCATTCACCACTAACGCCCATGCCCAACAGCACGGCAAGGCATCTTTCTACAGCAACCGCGCTCACGGACATCGCACTAGCGATGGCTCGCGCTATCACAAAGACAGTTTAACTTGCGCCCACCGCACCCTTCCCTTTGGCACCTTGATTAAGGTAACAAACAAGACAAACGGAAAGGAAGTGATCGTTCGCGTAACCGACCGTGGCCCCTACGCTGCCGGTCGCGTGGTAGACCTCTCAATGGCTGCCGCTCGCGAATTGGGAATGGTCAACCAAGGCATCGCAGCTGTCAAACTTGAACCCATTGGCAATGTCGGCGGACAGGATACAAAAGCCGCACCCTACATTCCCGAAGTTAAATATCTCGACCCCGCCACTGGTCGCTTCTACACCATGGAAGAATGGAAGACGCGTGGCGAAAGCGTGCGTCAGCAACACATGGCTGAACTTCGCAAGAAGCAACAACCGCGCTACAAAATTCTCAACACAAAGCTAACTGCTAAAAAAGGTAAGTAATCCTCTCTTTTATTACCTTACAACATAAACTAAACTTCAAAGACTTGTCAAGCCCTCATTGCTCTAACAAAAGCAATGGGGACTTGGCAAGTCTTTTTTTTGAAGCATAAATCGTTGTATGTGAATAAAAAAGGTGCAGAGTTTAATACCACATGAAAAATAATTACTATTTTTGCACGTTTCTTATAAGATAATAAAAAACAACAATCATAATAACAATCAGATGAACGTGATAACGAAAACCGTTTCGTTGCCTGACGGACGCACCATCAGCATCGAAACAGGAAAGTTGGCCAAGCAAGCTGACGGCGCAGTAATGTTGCGCATGAACAACACTATGCTTTTGGCCACCGTTTGTGCTGCAAAGACAGCTCAGCCCGGCACAGACTTTATGCCCTTACAGTGCGATTACAAAGAAAAATATAGTGCAGCAGGTCGTTTCCCTGGTGGCTTCACTAAGCGCGAAGGCCGCGCAGGCGATTACGAAATCTTGACTTCTCGCCTTGTTGATCGTGCATTGCGTCCCCTCTTCCCTTCTGACTACCACTGCGAGGTATACGTTAACATCACGCTCTTCTCTGCTGATGGCGTTGACATGCCCGACGCATTGGCCGGTTTCGCTGCTTCAGCTGCCTTGGCTGCCAGCGACATTCCCTTCGAAGGCCCAATCTCTGAGGTTCGCGTAGCTCGCATCAATGGCGAATACGTAGTTAACCCTACCTACGAACAACTCAAGCACGCTGACATGGACATCATGGTAGGTGCTACGGAAGAGAACATCATGATGGTAGAAGGCGAAATGGACGAAGTGCCCGAAAGCGCACTGCTCGAAGCTCTCAAGGTCGCTCACGAGGCCATTAAACCTATGTGTCAATTGCAAAAGGAACTCTCTAAGGAACTCGGCACGGACGTTAAGCGCGAATATGATGACGAGGTAAATGATGAAGAACTCCGTCAGCAAGTTAAAGACGAATGCTACCAGCCCGCTTACGCCATTGCCGAAGCTGGCGACCACGATAAGCACCAACGCGAAGACGCCTTCACACAAATTCGTGAAGACTTCAAGGAACGTTACGCTGCAGCTCACCCCGAACTCTCTGCCGATGAGTTGGAAGAGAAGAATGCCATGGTTGACCGCTACTACCACGACGTAGAGCGCGACGCTATGCGCCGTTGCATCTTAGACGAGGGCAAGCGTCTCGACGGTCGTAAGACTACCGATATTCGTCCTATCTGGTGTGAAGTATCACCCCTCCCCATGCCTCACGGCTCAGCTATCTTCACCCGTGGTGAAACACAAGCTTTGGCCACTGCTACACTCGGTACGAAGTTAGACGAGAAGATGGTGGACGACGTGCTTGACAAGAGCTACATGCGCTTCTTGTTACACTACAATTTCCCTCCCTTCTCTACAGGCGAAGCTAAGGCACAACGTGGTGTAGGTCGTCGTGAAATCGGTCACGGCCACTTAGCATGGCGCGCCCTCAAGGGCCAAATTCCTGCAGACTATCCCTACACTGTACGCGTAGTAAGTGACATTCTTGAGTCAAATGGTTCTTCATCAATGGCTACCGTTTGCGCTGGTACGCTCGCTCTTATGGACGCTGGTGTGCCCATCAAGGCTCCTGTAAGTGGTATCGCAATGGGACTGATTAAGAACCCTGGCGAAGAGAAGTACGCTGTATTGAGCGACATTCTTGGTGATGAAGACCACTTAGGCGATATGGACTTTAAGACTACGGGTACTGCTAAGGGTCTTACTGCCACTCAAATGGATATTAAGTGCGATGGCCTTTCATACGAAATCCTTGAAAAGGCCCTTGCACAAGCTAAACAAGCACGTGAACACATCTTGGGCAAGATACTTGAAACGATGCCCGCTCCCCGTGCAGAGCTCAAACCTCACGTACCCCGCATTGAAGCCTTCGATATTCCTAAAGAATTTATCGGAGCCGTTATTGGCCCGGGCGGTAAGATCATCCAGGGAATGCAAGAAGATACGGGTGCAACTATCACAATCGAAGAGGCTGACGGCGTAGGCAAGATTCAAGTATCAGGTCCTAACAAAGATAGCATCGACGCTGCTGTAGCTAAGATTCGTGCAATCGTAGCCATTCCTGAAGTAGGCGAAGTTTACGACGCTAAGGTAGTAAGCATTATGCCTTACGGTTGCTTCGTAGAGTTCATGCCAGGTAAGGAAGGTTTGCTCCACATCTCAGAGATTGCTTGGAAGCGTCTTGAGTCAGTTGAAGAAGCTGGCATTAAGGAAGGCGATACCATTCAAGTGAAGCTCCTCGAGATTGATGAGAAGACGGGTAAGTTCCGACTCTCACACCGCGTATTGGAGGAGAAGCCCGAAGGCTGGGAAGAACGTCCCGCACGTCGTCCACGCCGCGAAGGTGGCGCTGAAGGCGGTCACGCTCCTCGTCGTCCTCGTCGCGATTAATCATCGCGAAACTTTCCCTTTCTGAAAATATTGAATGAAAGAAAGCCATAGTTGCTTGAAATCCCCTTGCACCCCACACGGGGTGACAAGGGGATTTCTTTCTTACAAAAAAACGAACATTACCGATAAACTGCAATTGGGCCTCCCCCCTAACCCTACTTTCGCCCCCTTGACATTGTAACTCTTGTTGTTATGGGTAAATCCAATCATTAGAGGTTAACATTGTGTCCTACAAATTTGTAATTTCAAATAGATAAGAACAATTCACCATTCCAAAAATGGGAGAAATCTGACTTCCTATTAGTCTAACAAAATCTGATACTATGAAAAAATATATCGCTGTATTGTGTTGTTTACTTTCGGTGCTAAGCATACAAGCACAAGATGAAAGTAGACAAAAAGACGTTGAAACACTTTTTGAATGGTTTAAGAAGGCATCGGGTTTTGACCGCAACTATCCACGTGAAAAGGTATATCTACACATGGACAATACATCGTATATGGCAAACGATACACTGTGGTATAAGGCTTATGTGGTACGCGCTTCCAGTCTACTTCCTACCGATGTGAGTAGGGTGCTCTATGTTGACCTATTGAATGCCGACGGACAAGAGATGGAGCGCCAAATGTTGCACATTGACTCTTTAGGACAGGCTGATGGCGCTTTTGTACTAAAACAGCCCATTCGCGCTGGCTACTATGAAGTGCGCGCCTACACCCGTGCCATGACTAATTGGGAGGGATATTTTTCACGCATTGTGCCTATATTTGAAAGCCATAATCCACAAAAGGCTGAACACACACTTGCCTCTGGCGATGCTTCACAACTCACCCTACCCAGTCCGCGCCGTCACGATAAGGTGACGTTAGGCGCTCCGCGCCCTTACATCATGGGGAATAAGAGCGAGCGAGTGCTCACGTTCTACCCCGAAGGGGGCGCACGAGCAAAAGGCATTGCACAACGCATTGCTTACGAACTAACGGACGGACGCGGAACGCCTGCTGACGATACGCTACAACTTTATAACCAACAGAGACAACTATTAGCTACCTTTGCGCCCTTATATGCTGGGCGAGGATATTTTATACTACCAGATAATTTAAATGAAGGTTACGTTAGTATTAAAGGAGAGAAAAAACAATTTACCCTACCCACAGCTACAACCAACTACGGTTTGCGTGCGCAACAAGCAGAGGACGGACTTTCATTAATTATATTAGCTAACGATTCAGTATGCCAACAGAGTAACCTATTAGGGGTGGCCGTACTCTCACGCGAGAAGGTCTGTTATTTTGACACATTGACGGTCAACGAGAATGAAACGGAACTCTTCATTCCTCGCAAAGCCTTGCGCGGAGGAGTCAATCGCGTTGAACTATACGATGTGAGCGGCCATAGTCAAGCCACGCGCTTGGTATGGGTTGCGCCCAATCAGGAGGAGAACCGCTGCCTAAACGTACACCTTGAACAAAACGAGAAGATATATGCTCCCTTTAGTCCAGCCATCGTAACGATCGACTTGCATGACAAGGCCAATCGCCCCGTGTCAACTACGCTCTCAGTAGCCGTACGCGACGGTGGTAGCAACATAACCGACACGCGTGACGGAGGACTGGAGGCCAACCTATTATTAACATCAGAGTTGCGCGGCTATGTGGCGCGTCCCGACCTTTATTTTGAAAAAGACGATGCCGCCCACCGCCAAATGCTCGACCTCTTGCTCATGGTGCAAGGTTGGCAAGCTAATCAATTTAGTGTAATGTGTGGAGCTGAGCCTTTCACTTTGCAGCAACCCATAGAGGAACACCCCATATTGCGCGGCCGCCTATTTGCCGACAATGCTCGCCAAAAGCCACGTGCTAACTATCAACTTAACATGTTGGCCTACTCGCTCGATGGACAGACCATGCAGGGCAAGACGCGTACCGATAAGGACGGCCGCTTCGCATTTGAGAATAATGCTCCCTTTAAGGGCAACTTCTATGCCCAATTCTCACAATCCTCTGATACAGGCAAGAAGTCATGGAGTCGCCTCTCGATAGACCAATGGTTTGCACCTCAGCCGCGTGCTTTTACGGCTCAGAGTTTAGCCTTAAACATTCCACTCGTCCAAGATAGTTTGGTCACTTATCAACGCTTAGAAGAGCCCGAAACCTTTGCGTGGCGCGATACCATTCCACGCACTTTGCCTTCAAAGCTCAACGAAGCAAAGGTAACAATCAGAGGTAAATATCATGGCCTTACAGGTACGCGTTACACTTGGTTAGGAGGCGAAAACAAAGGTTTGGATCGCAGCACAGTATATTATAACGTAGCCCAAATCATGCAGCGCCTCAAGGACGAAGGAAAGCCACTGCCCGACCTGGGCGAATTGCTGCCTATGCTCGACAATCACTTCTCGGTACAATTGTATGGTTTGTATCGAACTACAAGTGGAAGTGGCTCATTTGAAGAAGACGAAGCTGATTACGAAAAAGATGGTGACGAAAAGCCTGAATTTACTACTGGCGGTGATCATTTCGGTGGGCTCAACTCTGAAGCGCAACCAACAACGCGGCAAAGGAATGACATCCATTTAGAAGTAGACAAAAAGAAGGCGCAAAAAGTCATGATGAAGAAAATGTATGAAGCGCCTCACGTTAATTACAATGCCAACTACGTAACGATGTTTATCAACAACTTGCCTTGGTATGAGAATTATTACCTTCGTTATCAAGATAACGTATTCATACAATCGGCCGAGGGGTATAAGAGCATCACTTTCGTGCCAAGCATTGTAAACGAAAATGCAGTGACAGGTAAAGATAAGCGTTTAGGGCATAGCGATAAAGATTTACTCTATGTATACGAACAGCCCGACCTCTATCGGCAGCATTGCACACGCGGCCAAGATCAACGCATCTTACAAGGCTTTGCTTCACACCCTCAATTCTACTCTCCCGACTATCGTCGCTTCGATTTACCGTCAGACAATGATGTGCGTCGCACGCTTTATTGGAATCCTGCGGTAAAGACTGACAAGGACGGCAAGGCACACGTACTCTTCTTCACCAATTCACGCCCCGAACAGTGGCTCGATATCAGTGTGCGTGGTGTGAGCCAAGATGGAGGAGTGGTGGAGAGTAACTGATAAACTGCAATTTGTCGAATAGAACAAGAATAAACATTAATTATTTCATTAATTTTTTTGTTAATTATTCGTTAATGTTCATTCCTGTCTATTCGACAAATTGCAGTTTATCAACCCGATTCATTTAAGAATCATCTTTTTCTTGTAACTTTGCGCATTAAAAGAAACAAAAAAAGAGAAAATATAAAATATGAGTTTACAATGTGGCATTGTAGGCTTGCCCAACGTAGGTAAGTCAACCTTGTTCAACTGCCTAAGTAATGCCAAGGCACAATCAGCGAATTTCCCATTTTGTACCATTGAGCCAAATGTCGGCGTTATCACCGTTCCTGACGAACGATTGACAAAATTAGCCGAATTAGTTCACCCAGGACGCATCGTACCGACAACTGTCGAGATTGTTGACATAGCAGGCCTTGTCAAAGGTGCTTCAAAAGGCGAAGGATTGGGCAACCAATTCTTGGGCAACATTCGTGAGACTGATGCTATTATCCACGTGTTACGTTGCTTTGACGATGGCAACGTGGTACACGTAGACGGCAGCGTAGACCCTGTACGTGATAAAGAAATTATTGACACCGAGTTACAGCTCAAAGATCTTGAGACAGTTGAGAACCGTATCAAGCGCGTTGAAAAAATAGCCAAAGTTGGTGGTGATAAAAATGCTAAAGTAGAATACGAAGTATTGTTGGCCTATAAAGCAGCCCTCGAAGAGGGAAAGAGTGCACGTAGCGTCTCATTCGAATCGTTAGAAGAGCAAAAGGCAGCTAAAGGACTTTTCTTGCTTACCTCTAAACCTGTACTCTACGTTTGCAACGTAGACGAAGCCTCAGCAGCTAAAGGCAATCACTACGTTGACGAAGTACGCGAAGCTGTTAAAGAAGAGGGGGCTGAAGTATTAGTACTTGCCGCACAAACCGAGGCTGACATTGCAGAACTCGAGACCTACGAAGAGCGCCAAATGTTCCTACAAGACGTAGGACTTGAAGAAAGTGGCTGCAACCGCTTGATTAAGGCCGCCTACCATATGCTCAACTTACAGACATTCATCACCGCAGGTGAAATGGAAGTGAAGGCATGGACATTCCACAAGGGTTGGAAAGCACCACAATGTGCTGGCGTTATCCACACAGACTTTGAGAAAGGTTTCATTCGCGCTGAAGTAATCAAGTACGACGACTACATTCGTTTAGGTTCTGAATCCGCTGTTCGCGAAGCAGGCCTTTTACACGTAGAGGGTAAAGAATATGAAGTGCAAGACGGCGACATTATGCACTTCAGATTTAATGTGTAACTCTTTTTTGTTGACGAGTTGACAAGTTAACGAGCAAATAACCAAGCTCGTCAACTAAAGAACAAACTTACTTGTTAACTCGTCAACCTGTAAACTCGTTGACAAAAAATCAGTTTAAAGGGAAATGACCATTTGGAATCCTTCAATCGTAGCTTTTAGCATAGGTCCGCTCGAAGTGCGTTGGTACTCACTATGTTGGTGTATTGGACTGGCTTTGGCCTATATCGTTGTGTATAAACTTTACAAGCAGCAACGCATACCGCAAGAGAAATTCGATCCACTCTTTCTCTTCTGCTTTGTTGGCATATTAGTAGGTGCGCGCTTGGGACACTGCCTACTATACGAACCTGCCTATTTCCTAAGCCACCCACTTGAAATGGTGTTACCCATACACAAGTTGGCCGACGGAACGTGGAAGTTTACGGGCTATGCGGGCCTTGCATCACATGGTGGAACGCTCGGACTTATGATAGCCCTTTGGCTTTACGTGCGCAAGACGGGAGTTAAACTCCTCACCGTACTTGACAACATAGCCATTGCTACTCCCATCACCGCCTGCTTCATTCGATTAGGCAACCTGATGAACTCCGAGATTGTAGGTAAATTCACGGGATCGGACGTGGGATTCGTATTTGTTCACCTTAACGAAACGCAACCACGTTACCCAGCCCAACTATACGAAGCCATTGCATACTTCCTATTTTTTGTAATAGGTGTAGCGCTTTACTTCCGTATGAAGAATAAGGTCGGCACAGGCTTTTTCTTTGGTTATTGCTTAACCACTATCTTTGTATTCCGCTTCTTCGTTGAATACTTTAAGGAAGTGCAAGAACCATGGGAACTGCACATGCAACAACTCATTGGTTTAGATCAGGGTCAACTACTTAGCATTCCTTTCGTGGTATTAGGCCTATATTGCATGCTGCGAAAGAAAAAGTAACTATTATAAAAGAGCAAAATAAATTGATTAAAGGGTGTTCTATAGCAAATGCATAGAACGCCCTTTAATGTTTTGGCATTTTGGAAACAATACCATATATTTGCACTTTATAGCAACAGAATAAATAAAAAGAAATATGAAATTTTCAGTAGCCAATCCTATATACGATTCTGTATTCAAATTCTTAATGGAAGACGAGCGTATAGCTAAGACCGTACTATCAGCCTTGCTTAAGAAGGAAGTAGTAAGCGTTGAGATGCGTCGGCATGAACACCCCAATATAACACGCGACAATATTTCAATGTTCCGTATAGACTTTGCCGCAAGAGTGATGCAAGATGATGGATCGACACGCTTAGTACTTATTGAATTGCAAAAGACCTGGTTGAGCACCGAAACGCTTCGTTTCCGCCGCTATCTCGCAGCACAATATAATGCAGAAGAAAACATGCTGAAAGAGAGCAATTCCGAAGCAGGCCCTTATGCTATACCCATGATTGCAATCTATCTGTTAGGTCACCGCATTGGCGACATTGACAAAGCCGTTGTGTATGTAAATCATAAAGCCCTCGACTACGACGGAAAAGAAATTGAAAACGGAGAGAACGATCCCTTTATCAATAGCCTTACACACGATAGCATCATCGTACAGATACCTTTGCTACATGGAAAGATTAACAACAAACTTGATCGTGTACTCAGTGTGTTCGACCAATCACAACGAGATGATAGCAATCAACACATCGTTCGCCTTGACATAAACAACTACGAAGGCGATTCTGAACTCATGCATCTTGTACATCGATTAGGACTTGCTGCTATGAACGCAAGCGTAAGACAAGAAATGGATGATGAAGACGAATTCTTTTCTGCCATAGAATCTCGTGATACGCAACTAATGCAGATGAATAAAAGACTTTCTGAAACGACTTCACAACTGAATGAAACGACTTCACAGCTGAATGAAACTACTTCACAACTGAATGAAACGACTTCACAGCTGAATGAAACGACTTCACAGCTGAATGAAACGACTTCACAGCTGAATGAGACGACAGCTCAATTAAAAGCTGTTGTCGAAGTCATGCTACAGAATGGCATGAATGTAGAAACTATTGCAAATACCATCAATAAAAGTGCTGATGATGTAAAAGACCTATTAAAGTCTTAACAAGCCACCTCAGATTATGTCCCATTCTTAAAATATACTTAATCAGCTAACAAAAGATGACTAATAAGGTAAGTGTATAAGTATAAAATGCTTACCTTTGCTCATAGTCTTGTTAAGAAATCATACACTATCATTATAAAAATGCAAAACAAATTATTATTTGGGGTGTTGGCCGGAACGTTAGCACTCACTTCGTGTAATAATAAATTAGGATCGCTCTCAGCCGACAACTTTACCGTTACGCCTTCTCCACTTGAAGCTGTAAGTGGCAAAGTACCTTTCGATATTAACGGCCGCTTTCCCGAAAAGTACATGAAAAAGAAAGCGGTATTGAAACTCAAGCCCGTCATTCGTTATGCAGGCAAAGTCGCAGACCAAGCACAATATGCAGCTTTCCAGGGCGAAAAAGTACAAGGAAACGATCAAGAAATTTCATACAAGTTAGGTGGAAACTTTAGCAACCGCTACAACTTCACCTTCGAACCTGGTATGGAAAAGAGCGAACTCTGGCTTGAATTTGATGGTCAAGTAGGCAAAAAGAAAGCCAACGTGCCCGCAGTGAAGATTGCCGATGGTGTATTGGCTACTTCAGAATTGCTGAAGAGTACCGTAACCTCTGCTCACACACAAATTGCTGCCGACAAATACCAATATGCTATCAAGCAAACCAAACAGGCACAGATTAAATATCTAATTAATCAAGCCAACATTCGCAACAGTGAGTTAAAGAGCACCTCTGTGCAAGACTTTATCAAAACACTGAGAGAGATTAAGGCCGATCAAAAGGGCTATATGCTCGACAACATCGAAGTGTCTGCTTATGCCTCACCCGATGGTGGCATGAAGCTCAATACAGCTTTAGCTAAAAATCGTGAAAAGACCTCTAAAGGCTACGTAGGTAAGCAACTCAAAGCCGCTAAACTCGACGCTGATGTTGACTCAAAATACACTGCCGAAGACTGGGAAGGCTTTAAAGAGTTGGTAAGCCAATCAAACATTCAAGACAAGGACATCATTCTTCGCGTACTCTCTATGTATGAAGACCCTGAAGAACGCGAGCAACAGATACGCAATCTCTCAGCTGGTTACAAAGAGTTAGCAGACGAGATCCTCCCCGAATTGCGTCGTGCCCGCTTGACCATCAACTACAACTTAATTGGCCGCAGCGACGATGAAATCGAAGAACAATACAAAGCTGATGCCTCTAAGCTATCTGTTGAAGAGCTACTCTATGCAGCAACGCTGACTGAGGACATAGCCGAGCAAAAGGACATTTACACCAAAACGTCTACACTCTACCCAGACGATTATCGTGCCTACAACAACTTGGCAACATTAGCCTACCAACAAGGTGACTTGACAACAGCGAAGAACTATTTAGCACAAGTTCCTGCATCACAGGCCGATGCTCCCGAAGTAAATGCCAACTTAGCGCTCATCGCCATGGCCGAAGGCAACAATGAAGCTGCAAACAACTACTTGATGAAGGCTACCTCTACTGAGAACTACAACGAAGTTTTAGGTAATCTGCAAGTAGCTGCTGGCAACTATGCCAAGGCTGCCAATTGCCTCAAGGGCGTTAAAACGAATACTGCCGCTTTGGCTCAAATCCTGAATAAGGACTATACGTCGGCTGCCAACACATTAAAGGCCATAGCTCGTCCCGATGCAACAACAAGCTATCTCAAGGCCATTGTTGCAGCACGCACTAATCAAGATGCTGCCGTAGTAAGCAACCTCAAAGACGCTTTTGCTAAGGATAGTTCTCTAAAGAAGCGCGCAGCTAACGACCTTGAATTCGTATCACTCTTCAACGACGCTGCTTTCCAAAGCATCGTGAAGTAAGACAAAAGTTTTATAAGCTCTATCACATTTCCTATTTATCCCCCTCTCCTTAAACAGAGAGGGGGATAAGTTATACCTTAAATATCCCTACCCCACATATTAGCATATATATATGTACAAGAGTCTCTTTTACACATTGAAGCCAATCCTTTCAAGACTTCCCTTCTTCATAAAAAGCAGCTTATCCTCTATTCTACGTGAGGAACAGGGAGTAGGAAAAATCGTCACCTTTCTATTATTCGTTTTTACATTATTTACCTCTTGTGGCCCTGATAAGTCACACATGCGTTTTGAGGGAACGCTCAACGGCATTAGCGATGCCGAATTTTACGTATATAGCGAAGACGGAGCCTTTGAAGGCATTGACACGGTACGCATAACCGATGGCAAATTTACCTATGAACGTCAACTCACTCATGCTGCTATCTTTACCCTACTCTACCCCAACTTCTCACAAAGCTATATCATTGCCGAACCAGGCAAGACTATCAAATTAAAAGGCGATGCCTCAACCATTAGCGAGGCCACCCTTAGCGGCACAGAACAGAATGAAAAATTATCCGACTTTCGTAAGAAGCATGCCAACGACGTAGCCACCAATCAACGCTTAGCCGCAGCACAGTTTGTGCGTGACAATGCCAAGTCCTTGGCCGCAGTGGCAGTCTTTCGCATGTACTTTGCTAACCAACAATCCACCGACCCACAAACGGCACTACAACTGCTTAAACTATTGAAACAAGCACAGCCCAAGGAAAGTGCAGTTATAAGCCTTGACCAATTCTTCCGACCCATTTTTCAGAATGGTGAAGGACAACTTTTGCCTGCGTTTACAGGACAAACGCTCGACGGTCGCAAAGTCTCATCTGCCGACTATCGCGGCAAAAATCTTATCATTGCCTTTACAGGAGCTTGGCAGAGCGATTCTCGTTCACTTTTAGTACAACTGCGTCGCAAACTACAGACGCTCAATGGCAAATGGTCTTGCCTTATTGTTTCACTTGATGTCGACCGCAACTTATTACGCTCCAATTTGCGTAACGACTCTATTACCTATCCCGTCATTTGCGACCGAAAAGCCTTCGACTCACCTTTGATCAATCAATTAGGCGTACACTATGTGCCTTCATTGATGCTGATTAACGCCCAAGGGCGCATCATACAGCGCGATGTAACTCAAGTACCAGACGCAAGATTTTAATTCTTTTGTTGACGAGTTGATGGGATAACCAGTTGACGGGTAAGTTTCTCTTTTTCCATTTCATCAACCCATCAACAAAAAAAGAAAAACTTACTCCTCAACTCATCAGCCCAAAGAAAACCCTCGTCAAACTAACAAAAACATATACGCTATGCTCTCCACCATTCATACATCAGCAGTTAACGGACTCACGGCAATGCCCGTCTTTTTAGAGGTGAATGCTACCACTTTGCCCGAACGACAGGAAAGCAAGCCTATTTTTATGATGGTGGGATTGCCCGACAACGCAGTACGCGAAAGTCGCCTACGTGTTGAAGCAGCCTTAGAGACAAGCCGCCTAACAATTCCGCACCAAAAGAAATATACGATCAACTTTGCTCCTGCTGATGTGCGCAAAGAAGGGTCAGGCTACGACCTTCCCTTAGCCATTGGTTTGTTAGTAGCTGCTAAAAAGTTGCAATGCGATGCTTTAAGCCGTTACGTTTTTGTGGGCGAATTAGGACTTGATGGTTCAATACGTCCCGTAAAGGGTGCACTATCTATTGCTATCAAAGCACGCGAACAAGGCTTTGAAGCCCTATTTGTGCCTAAGGAAAACGAGCGTGAGGCTGCTGTCGTCAACAAGCTCAAAGTATATGGTGTGAGCAGTCTGATTGAAGTAGTTGCCTTCCTACAAGGAGGCCTACAACTTCAGCCCGTAGTAGTCAACACACGCGAAGAATTCTATGCTGCCCAAGCCCAAGCAGGCCCCGACTTTGCTGACGTAAAAGGACAAGAGGCCGTAAAGCGAGCCTTTGAAGTGGCAGCCGCAGGCGGACACAACATCATACTCATTGGTTCCCCTGGTTGTGGCAAGAGTATGATGGCCAAGCGTCTTCCTTCTATTTTACCTCAACTTACATTAGCCGAAAGCCTTGAAACCACACAAATTCATTCCGTGGCGGGTAAGCTCGGCAGTCAGACTTCCCTTATTGCGCAACGTCCCTTCAGAGCACCTCACCACACCATTAGCGATGTAGCACTGATTGGAGGCGGAACGGTATATAAGCCAGGCGAGATTAGTTTGGCTCACAACGGTGTACTCTTTTTAGATGAGTTGCCTGAATTTTCACGCACAGCCCTCGAAACGCTGCGTCAACCACTTGAAGACCGCGAGATAACTATCTCACGGGCCAAATACTCCACTACTCTCCCCTGCTCCTTCATGTTAGTAGCCTCCATGAATCCTTGTCCGTGTGGCTATTACAACGACCCCAACCACCACTGCACATGTACCCCTACCCAAGTACAACGCTATAAGAGCAAAATATCAGGACCGCTACTCGACCGCATTGACATACAGATAGAGGTAGCTCCCGTCTCCGTTACCGAATTGGCACGTGCCCCTAAGGGCGAACCAAGTGCCTCTATTCGAGAGCGAGTAATCGCTGCGCGTGCCATACAGACCGAACGTTATAAAAACGAACACGGCGTACACTGCAACGCCCAAATGTCACGTGCCATGATTGAACAATTTGCACAATTAGACGCTGAAGCAGCCCAATCCCTACAAAGAGCCATGCGACGCCTCGACCTCTCAGCGCGTGCCTACGACCGCATACTCAAAGTGGCACGTACCATTGCCGACCTCGATGCGTCGCCCCAAATTGCTGCACGCCACATTAAGGAAGCCATTGGCTACCGAAGTCTCGACCGTGGAGACTGGGGAGAATAAACCATGCACTGCAACAAATTGCAATTTATCTAATAAATATACTTTATAAGTGAGCAAAAAGCAAGTTAACCTACCTTACAAATAAAAATAAAAGCAGTCAACTAAAATCGTTAAACCATAGAAACTTGTCGTCCACCTCCAAGTGGACGACAGTCCTTTGTGATTGAACTATTTTGTTTTAACCTCTCCAATCTTTATTTGTAAGGCAAGTTGACTCTTTTCAAACTTATTCTTAATTATCGTTGACACGTCCCAAATAGATTATTTCCTTCAAAAAGCTTCATTTACATACTTTTCTGTAAATTTGCCCTCACAACACTAATACATTATCTAATACACGCTAATGACACCTTATCTAAAACAATGGTTGCTGGCCTCAGCACTATTACCTACTGCACTCTGTGCGCAGGTGGCTGTCGACCGCAGCAAATATCCCGACTATTCTGACAAGGTTAATCCTGACCCTTCACTCATGCAAGTGAAAAGGAGCAGCACTCGTGCCACAACGACACGTCCCGACCACGTGAATAATGCCGACACAAAGTACTTTCCTCCCGTCATCTACCAAGCAGGCGGTTCGTGTGGCTCTGCCTCACGCATTTGCTATATGTTCTCACACGAGTTGAACTCGTTCCGCGACTTAGACGGAAAGAACGCTAAAAACTATTACCCCTCTCACTTCGTTTGGCTCCTAACCAATGGCAACTCTGGTAAGGACGCGTTTGTGCAGTTTGTAGGTGTACCTTCGGCCGAGACCTATGGCGGACAGACCTACTCTAAGATTTTTGGTAGCCAAGATACTTCGTCTGATTGTTTCGGTTGGATGACAGGCTATAAGAAATGGTATGAAGCTATGTTCAATCGTATGCTCAAACCCGTTCACTTCACCGAGAACTTGGGCACAGAGGAAGGCCGCGAAGCCTTAAAGAATTGGCTTTGGAATCATAATGGCGACACCGACTTCCACTCGGGTGGCATTGCGGGCATCGGGTGCGCATCGAAAGGACTTGAGAATACGACAATTGATAAAACTCCTACGAACGACGAATTGGGCGTGACGGGTAAGTATTACCTCAAGAAGTGGGGCACCACAACCGACCACGCCATGACTATCGTAGGTTACGACGACCGCATTGAGTTCGACATCAATGGAAACGGCATCTATGGCGAAACCTCAGCCGACGAACGCGGTGCTTGGATTTTGGTAAACTCTTGGGGCAAGGAATGGGGCAACGATGGCTTTGTTTACGTGCCATACGCTTATGCAGGTGCCACTTTTAATGCAAATGGAAATTTTACGGGAAATTGGTGGACCCCCGAAGTATACCGCGTACGCAAGAACTATCGTCCGCTGCGAACGATTAAGGTAAATATGGACTACAACCGCCGCTCCGAACTTTACTTAATGGCAGGCGTTTCGAGCGATGTCAATGCCACCTCGCCCGAAAAGTCACAAGCCTTCGAGCACTTTAAGTACGCTGGCGACGGCAATTATGGCAATACCGACCCCGCCCCCGAAGTGCCTATGTTAGGTCGTTGGGCTGACAATAAGTTGCACAGCGAACCTATGGAGTTTGGTTACGACTTGACAGACTTAAGCGCAGAGTTCGACCAGAACGAAGACCTTAAATACTTCTTTATTATTAAGACCAAAAGTTCGGCCATTGGCGAGGGACACATTTATAATGCCTCTATCATCGACTATGCTAATGACCCTGAAGGACTTGAAATTCCTCTCAACGCCCAGACTGTCAACGTGCTAAGCCAAGGCGACCAAACGGTACTGAGTGTTGTCGTTCCAGGGCGTGGCATCAAAGCACCGCTCAATGTCAACATTGCCAACAACCGCTTATCATGGAGTGCTCCCAAGCTTTCGAACTATACGCTCACGGGCTATAAGGTAGTAAAGAACGGAACGACCCTTGCCATGCTCGACAAGACCACTACCCACTACGACCTCCCCACCGATGCCACAGGCAACTATGGTGTTATGGCCGTTTATGGCGACAAGGAGTCGAGTCTCATCACGACCAGCGTACCAGTGCCCTCACTCGACTACAATCAATGCATCAAGATGGAGCACAACGGACTTACACTGCCCAATGTATTCACGTCTAAGTACGACAAAGCCACGATTGAGTTTTGGATTCGTCCACAATCTCTCGCCAATTGGAATCAAAGTGCTGGTCCTGGTTGGGGTACCTTTATGTTCCACGCCAATGCCAACGGCACTTTCACGGCAGGTTGGGACACCTCTAACCGTCTGAACGCAACGGGTGCCTTAACTGCAGGCCGCTGGACACACATTTCCTTAGTCGTTGACGGCAACAAGATGACGGCTTATGTCAATGGTTCACAGAAAGGAACAGTCACCTCAAAGTCTTACAGTGGCATAGGAGGCTTTGGCGACCTCGTATTCTCAGGCAATGGCACGCAGAACGACCAGCACGCCTTCTACGATGAAATCCGCATTTGGAAAAAGGCACGCACCGCAGCCGAGATTAAGGCCGACTACAAGCAACAATATGCTACAGGCTTACTACCCTCCCAACTCATCGCTTACTATCGTGGCGACCTGATTGAACAAGACGGCAACCGCCTGCTGCGCGACCTCACGCCCAACGGCCACCACGGCACCTTTGCGAATGCTAACTTTTCACTCAATAGTGGTTACGCTCAGACGCTGAAATATGCCACCACTACTCAGGTGGCCATTGAGCAACCCTCCGTACCCATTACGACAGGCCAGTCCGTCACACTTCAGGCCACGGGTTCTACCAACATTCAGTCACTGCGTTGGACGGCCGAAGGCGCAGACGTAAAAGACCTCGTATGCACCGCCCCAACACTCACTTTCAACCAAGCTGGCGAGCAACAAGTGAAGGTCGTTGCTACCGACGTTACTGGTGCTGAGACAGAAGCTACTATCACGCTCAACGTGACTGCTGCTACTGCCCCATCGGCCGAGTTTAAGTCAAGCAAAACGAACGTACCCACGGGCGACCGCGTCACGTTCATGCCTACCCAGATGAAGGACGGCTATCGCTACCATTGGACGTTGCAAGGAGCTTCTACCACCTCGTCTGACCAACCTTGCGTCACCGTGTCGTATGCCGAGAGCGGCAGCTATCAAGTGCAGCTTACCGTAACGAACGCTGAGGGCCAAAAGGCTACGACCAAACAGACCGTCAACGTAACGCCCGTTGCCCCCCAAGCTGCCTTCGACATCGAACCTGCCGTAGTAATGAAGGGCGACGAAGTATTCTTGACCGACCAATCGCTCTACGGTGCTGAACATAGCCGCTGGACGCTCGTTAGTCCACAGACGGCCATGCAGGGCGAAGGCGCACGTATCAGTTTCCGTCCTTCCGTCCCCGGCATCTACGATGTTACGCTGCGAGCCTCCAACACTGCTGGCAGCAGTGAAACAACGCAGAGCCATGCCTTAGTCGTATGCAATGCCGATAGCAAGTCGGGCCTCAGCTTCATGCCCGCAGGTTCTGCTCGCGTTAACCTCACAAGCGTACCGCTTACTACTGGACAGGACATCTTCACCATTGAATATTGGATGAAGCCCAACTCGCTACCCACCGTATGCAACGGCATTGGCGAAAGCACTTCTACCTTCCAATTGCAAACGGTTTCGACAGGACAAATGCGCCTTTACATCAACGGCAAATATGCCAAGTCAGCCAACGGCTACGTCGTTCCCAACGAGTGGCACCACTATGCCGTCACTTACTACAGAGGCTACGTCTGCTTCTATCGCGACGGTATACAGATCAGCCGCAGTTCTGTCAACGGTACATTCCCCTCTCTTAGTAGCTTTAGCTTAGGTAGCACAGACGCTCCGATGTGTGGTACGATTGACGAATTCCGCGTTTGGAACGGCTTCGCCTATAACGAGTACGATCTGAAGCCTATGCACGACAATAGCATCGCTCCCTTATCGGCCGAGGACGTGAAGTCAGCCGAAACGGCAGGCTTGAAGGTGTACTATCAGTTCAATCAGAACGGAGGCAACGTCGAAGACCTCACCTCTAACCACAATACAGGCCTTCGCGTAGGCTTTGGTCCCGACGGCGATGCTTGGGGCGAGTCAAAGGGCGTGTTTGCGCTCAACTTTGACGGCGGTGCCACCGACGTTACGGCAGAGCATTTAAGCAACACACGCGCACCGTTCGAGACAACGGGCAAAGAGTTTAGCGAGGCTTACTCAGGTCGCTTCATGACACTGAAAGCATGGCAGTTAGAGAACATCAATGCGGAGAAGTACAACACTGGTGCCCACATTGATACGCAGCGCGACAAATGCTTTACGATCACCACTGGCAACGATGGCTTTGAAAGTCTATTAGAGAATCACAAAGTCTACCAGACCATCACCCTGCCTGCAGGTGCCTACGTCTTTGCCGCCAACTATGGCAATTATGAAGGCCAAGCCGACAACTGCTACCTCGTAGCAGCCGAGGGTACTACCCTACCCGACACCAAAGCACTCGACGCGTCGTCTATTGCCTACAAAGCCATGGCGAGCAAGGGTGAAGTGAGTCAAAACCGTCTCTTCTTCATTCTCTCCGAACCAACCACACTCAGTCTTGGTCTCTTAGCCAACATGAGCGGTCAACAATGCTTAAGCATCCAGTCATTCACCTTGACGCACTATCAGCTCTCTCCCATGGAGGGCTTAACGAGTGGCATTAACACCGCCCCCATTGATACCCCTGCAAGCCTCAACGCTGCCCCCGCCATTTACGACCTCAGCGGTCGCCGCGTCAGCATTCCTGGCAAGGGCATCTACATCATTGGTACAAAGAAGGTAATTCGATAGATTTTTTTGAGTAAACGAGTAAACGAGTTGACAAGTAAGTTTGTTTATAGCCCAAAAGGTAACTTACCCGTCAACTCGTTTACTCGTTTACTCGTTTACTCGTCAACTCAAGAACTTGTCAACCCGTCAACTCTCATATTTTTTCGTACAAATATTGCACAATTCAAAAAATACTTGTACATTTGCAATCGCAAAAGAGGCACAATACGTGTCATGCCATAGCATTTTGCATCGGACTTGTAGCTCAGTTGGTTAGAGCAACAGACTCATAATCTGGAGGTCCCTGGTTCAAGCCCAGGCTGGTCCACTTTGAAAATCAAGCACTTACAGAGTTTCTGTAGGTGCTTTTTCTTTTACAGGTGACCTTCAGGTGACCTTTTTGAAGCGAAACTCTGCAAGAGTGACCTTTTGAAATTGCATGGGATTGCAGAGAATTTTTATAGATTTTTATCCTATGGTGAACTTGACACTGCGGAATGTGATGCACATTTTAGGCTGAAATAGGATTTCCCACTAAGCATATTTGTAAATCGTTGAAAACATCTTTGGTATGGGAATGGCCAATCTGCAAGCTTTCCAGTCTGTCCGTTTCCATTCGTATATTCCATTTTGGTAGTCGCGCAAATATTGCGTAAAAGTCTTTCCAGTTTCACGTTTAAAGAAACGCATCAGATGGTTAGGCTCAAAGAAATGCAAACGATAAGCCGTCTCTTTAACTGACAATCTAGAAAATAAGAGATCGCTTTTTCCCTCTTGCAATAGACGCTGTTTCTGCAAAAGAGCGGAAGATAAGTCAAATTCACGCATAACGATAGTGTAAACTGAACTGTGTCACGGCTCTGTTTACACTACCGAATTTCTCCATGATTGAAAGTATTCCTCCAAAAGGAGTGAGTTTCTCGGATTTTATTTGTACTTTTGCCATGTCTTGTTGACTTTTTATCGTCTTTGGTATTGCAACACTATGATAGGTGAAATTTCTGATATAGCAATATCCTGAGCAACTTATTGTTGCTCAGGATATTATAAATAACGTTAAACTAAATAGTTGCGGAATTAAGGTCCAATACATAAAAAATCGAAATAATGACATTCATAAAAAAAAGCATCTTGTTTTTGATTTTGATTAGTGTAGTCTCATGTTCAGCAGAGGAAACACCGTCAGCACCTCCCATCTCCGATATTACCATTGATAATTTTCCTATTATCGATGGGTCAGATTCAACAGACCCATTGAGAACAATTCTTATGTGTAAGATTCTTGGGTTTAATTATAAATGGGAACGTCGCCCATTCACTCAAGAACCTGGAGCTGATATTAAAATGATAGTTCCAGAATATACCTGTTCTGAAGATGAACGAATCTATTTGAACACTCACTGTCTAAAACAGTCAAATACACATATGTCTTTCATGAATCTGATAGATGATAAGGTTGAAATGGTTATCGCGGCAAGGTTAATCTCAAGGGATGAAAAGGTTTATGCTGAAGAAAATGGGGTAACTCTTATTGGAAAACCGATTGCCAAAGACGCGTTGACTTTTATGGTTAATCCTTTGAATCCCGTAAACAATCTTTCAATCAGCCAACTTCAAAGAATATATACTGGAGAAATAACGAACTGGAAAGAAGTCGGTGGGAACGATGAAGAAATCAATCCGTATGTTCGTAACCGTAATTCAGGGAGTCAAGAGAAATTCGAGACACTTGTAATGGATGGCTTGACTATTGGAGATTTTCCCGAATTACAAGTTGGCCTCACGATGATGTCTCCGTACTATCAACTTGAGGAAGATAAACAAGGGATTGGTTATTCTCCTTTTTACTATTATAGTGTAATAGTTGACAATGGAAGTACAAGAGCCATTGGTATTAATGGAGTGGAAATGACGAAGGAAAATATCATATCCAATACATATCCATATACTACAGAAGTCTATGCGGCTGTTCGTTCAGATATAGACCGTAATTCAACTGCATATAAGCTATTTGAGTTTCTTACTACAGCAGAAGGGCAGAATATTGTAAATGAAAGTGGATATGTACCGTTGGACAAAGCTTCCAGTGTGAGAAGCATATATGGGGCGAATGATATCACCTTATCTACCATATACACAGACCTTCAAGGAATATCTCATAAAACAAGACAAAAAGGTATAATGATAAAGACTGATGTATATAGGGATGGTAAAAAACATAGTACAAAAATCTTAGCTGAGTAAGTTACATTTTAAGGAATCATGATTAACCGTCATATGCTGATTCCACCTCGACCTCTCTCAATCTTCCAATCATACTTCCCCTCTGCGACATCGTCAACCTCATTGAGTGTATGGCGATGTTTTGTTTCGTCAAAAGGCTGTTGGCTTTCCGCATAATCACAGAGCCATGCGCCGACCGCTTTCTGTTGTTCGGTGGTTTCTCCGTACTCCTGCATCACACTCTTGATGTCAGCGGCTTCGGACGGGGCGAAGATTGATTCGTGCTACTCCGTACCGAAATGGATAATCGCATATATAGCTCGCCTGAACACCTTGCTTGACTTGTCGGAGTATGCAAAATATAAGGGAATAGAAATCCGCAAGGTCTTTGAGTAACACATCTCTGGCGCAAAGAAGAATGATGAGCGTCCAGTGTTGTGTGAGGCAATGGAATACTGCAAAGCAAACCGCATTGGAATCCTACTTGTCAGTGAGCTGTCAAGATTGGGACGCAATGCGTTTGAGATTCTTGCTTCTGTCAAGGAACTCATTGACTGTGGTATTAACCTCTACATACAAAAGGAACAACTTATATTATTGGATGAAGAAGGACATCCATCTCTCTTTGCTCCTATAATGATAGCCACGCTTTCGACCTGTGCGGAATTGGAACGTGATAATATCTCTTTCCGATTGCAGTCAGGACGGAAGCGGTATATAGAGAAAGGAGGAAAACTCGGACGCAAGGTAGGCTCTGTAAAAACGGCAGAACAGATGAAAGCCGAATATAGGGAAGTAATAAGTTTGCTCCGCAAGGGGTATTCCATTAGGGATGTGGCGAAGTTGAGTGGTAAAGGGGTAAGTACCGTACAACGAGTGAAGCGATTACTAAAAATGCGATCATCGCAATAATACTATTGATTTTACGTTCTTTTCAAAGAAATGGGGTTGTGCAATAGTGGCTTAAAGGCTAAAAGCACTACCTTTGTATGCAACAATAAACAATATATTTAAGGTCACAATTTGTGACCTCAAAAATAAAGACATAAATATGGCTAATAATATAGATAACAATAAACCAGTCGCAATTTGCGACCAGTCTAAAATGGATGTCACAAAATGTGATATCAATAAGGTTGTGAATAATATAGAACCTTTAATAAAAGTCATTAGAGGACAACAAGTTATGCTTGATAAAGATTTAGCAATGCTATATGGGGTAGAAGCTAAAGTTCTCAATCAGGCTGTTAAACGCAATGTTGAACGCTTTCCTGATGATTTTCGGTTTCAATTGACAAAGGAAGAATGTTTAAGGTCACAAATTGTGACCTTAAACGAAAAACAAGGTCAACATCTCAAATATATGCCGTATGCTTTCACTGGACAAGGTGTGGCAATGCTTAGTAGTGTTCTCCGTTCAAAAACAGCCATTGAGGTCAATATACAAATCATGCGAGCCTTTGTTTCCATGCGTCACTTCATGGTGAATAATGCTTCTGTGTTCAGCCGCTTGGAAACAATAGAATATCACCAGTTGGAAATTTTACAGCATCAACAAGATACAGACAAACACTTGCAAGAATCCGACAAGCGTATAGAAGAAGTGTTTCGCAGATTGGACGAGGGCAATGCAAAGCCGAAACAAGGTGTGTTCTACAATGGTCAAGTTTATGATGCCTATACTTTCGTGTCTGACTTGATTAAGAGTGCGAAGAAACGTATCGTCCTTATCGACAATTATGTTGACGAGACTGTACTGACTTTGCTCGATAAAAGAGAAAACGATGTGTCTGCCGTAATCTATACTCAACAAATAAGCCGTCAGTTCCAACTCGACATAGACCGTCATAATGCTCAATATGCACCGATTGACGTTGAAACATTCCGTTTATCGCATGACCGCTTCCTTTGTATAGACGATGATGTATATCACATTGGAGCATCCATCAAAGACTTGGGCAAAAAGTGGTTTGGCTTCTCAAAGATGGAGATACTTACACCAAATGAATTAGTGGAACGAATCAATAGAGAATAAATACACCTTACTATATATTTATGGTTTTAATAGGTTCGCCTTGGCGAACTAATTGCCATAACATGGAGCACATTGAAAATCTTTATATAGAAAGATTATGGGAGTAAGACAACAAATGTTCTTGCTCCTTTTATTGTTTCTGTAGCAACCTTTGTTACATAACATTGCGACTGTGTAATTTTTATACTTCCATATACAGCAATAATAGTCTCTTAAATGTTAAAATCGGACAGTATTGACAGAAAATCCAAGTAAACCTTGCTCATTTTGAAGAAAATTTGTTATCTTTGCGGTAGCTCTCGAATCTGTGCGTCAAATTGGGTTTACTCAATGTCGATACACAGGCAGCCTACGCCGAGCTGAAAGCTGAGAAGTCCAAACAACTTTCTCGGTAATAAGCGGGCAATGGGTGGGAAGAGAGTCAAGACATATAGAAGGCGTTTATCTGACGCTGTGTTTGAGACGAACTGGAATCTTACAACCTCTCAGTATCTAAGTCTCGAATATGGTCAACGGTAGATGTCCCGGGTGTGATTATATCAATCCCGTGGAGACCTTATAGGCATAGATTGTATCCTTTCGGGATGCAGTCAAATGTATTATATAGGTCTCTTTACGGTAATGATTTTCATATCGGCGTGGGCTCTGACGTTGTCTGTTCGACTTAGATAGGCAATGCAAGAGCCTCAGTTCGTGGAATGGACAACAGGACGATTCCACGCTTTTTTGTGTCTATTAGTTGCTAATTTAATGCAAGACATAGAAAACGATATGAACGCATTGATTAATGCGCATACCCATCGAGGTCGAAGCAGATCTCCTTACGTTGGACTTACCTCCAATGTCCTCCCCGAAGCACAACGCTCACATACAGGGGTGTCCTCGGACTATGTACAAAAGGCAAATCACGAGTGGTTCGTGTTGCGAGTTACATATAACAGAACACAGAAAGCACATGGCATCATATCAACCTCTGACGTTCAGTCATATATGCCAATGCATTTTGTTATAAAGAAAGAGATTGGGAAGAAGAAGCGAATTTTACAGCCTCTTCTTCCCAATCTTCTTTTTGTATATGCTACAAGAGAAGCAGTAAACTCCATTATCAAGAAAAAAGAAGAAGAAACATCTGTTTTAAAATTTTATCTTGACAAGACAAAACCTTTGGAAGAAAATGGAAAGCATCCTCCTCATACCATTCCATTTGCAGCAATGACCAACTTCATAAAAGCTACAAGCACAGATAACGAACATGTGCGAATAGTATCGCCAGAACAATGTCATTATAAAAGCGGTGACATTGTTAAGGTGATAGACGGAGAATTTGAAGGTGTTACTGGGAAAGTCGCTCGCATTGCTGGACAACAACGTGTTGTAGTAGAACTATCAGGTCTATGTCTGGTGGCAACCGCTTACATTCCCACAGACTTTATAAGAAAAGAAAATAAAATATAAACGAACATAATATGAGAAAGGTATTATTTTCAACTCTCTTCTGTCTTGCATTTGCAACATGCTTGTTTTGTGGATGCAGTCCCGATGATGAAAATGATAATCATTCATCTTCAACCACTACAACAACGACGCAGAAAGTAACAGCTCCTAAATTCGACAAATATCTGACAACAACAGATCTGGACGGATTTTCTATTAGGGTTAGATTTAAAACTGGTGGAGATAAAGAAAGTAATCTAAGTGCCACTGTGCATTGGAAAAGTTATTCAAAAAAACCAAGCTCCACCCCAACTAAAAAAGAACTAACTAAAGTAGAAAGCATGCGGCAATATGGCTCTGCAGTATACCATAATACTGGAAGCAAAAAAGGTATGACAGAGAGTATTGTTTTTGACAAATCTCATGCTGGCTATAATGGTGGTACTTACATCTACTATTATGTGGAGTGTAAAAATAGTTTAGGAAGTGCAAGTTCATCTATAAGTTACACTATTGTAAAGAGATAAAGCTTACGAAAAATACAAGATAGATAAAAAGTCAAGAGTTGCTTGCATTCTATAGAAAAGCACTTGAAAGATTATCGCTCGTTATTAAATATTTATAGCACTAATATAGTTATGATTAAAAGACTTTTAATTTTTCTTTTTCTACTGCTTTCTATACTGTCATTACAGGCTAAGAAAGTAGACATTACACAAACCCGTTACGACATAGAGGGCGTAAATACAGGAACACAAGGAAACTTCTTGGTGAAAGTATATATTTATACTAATAAAGGAGAAGCGACTACCGAACAACTGAAATATGCTGCTGTTCATGGTGTTCTATTTAGAGGATTCTCTGGAAAAGGTTTTGCCAATCAAAAAGCATTGGCAAAACCAGAAATCGAAAAGCAAAAGAACGATTTTTTCAATGCCTTTTGGGGCAATGGGGATTATCTTCAATTTGCAAGTGTTATAAATGCTGTTGCTGATCGCGTGAAGATATCGAGCAAAGAATACAAGATAGGAGCAATTGTTTCTGTATCTAAAGAGTCTTTACGTAAAACATTGGAATCTGCTGGCATTATCAGAGGACTTAATTCGGGATTTTAATATAACTTTTTATGAAAAAGGCTCTATTTACATTGGCTATGATAGCATCTGCTATATGCAGTTTTGCTCAAAACGAACAGAAACGAAGTATAAAAATGCCAGAAGTTCCGAAACAACATAAATTTACAGAATTTTCATTGAAAGAGAAAGGATATTGGTGGTCTGCCGACATAAGTATTGGTCCTTCATTGACATTTCATGAGAAAAATTTGCTAACAACAGGAGTGAATTTCGTAAATGGATACCGTTTTAACGATTATCTGAAAATTGGATTAGGTGTAGGTGCTCAATATCACGCTGTACATAATGATGCTATTCGTAATTCAGATATAAAATGGAGCATGCCAATATTCGTTAATGTGCGAGGAAATTTTATTTCACAGGAAGTCCGTGAAATTGTACCTTATTGGTCTGTTGATATTGGAGGAGTGATACGAGATGGATTTATGTTTACTCCATCATTTGGATGTCGAATAGGTGAACAGCGTTCTGCATTTTTACTTGGTGTTGGTTATAGTTTGCGAACAATTGATGCAAAAGACGGTTATACTAAGACACGCAGTTATGCTATCTTAAAAATAGGTTATGAATTCTAAATTAAAATAATATGATTTTTTTCAGAAAAATGGGTATTGTAGCAACAATGATATTTTGTTCGCACAATATATTTGGGCAAACCACAACTTCTGCATATTATGAATATGATGCAGAATGCCTCGGAGTAGAACTGGATGGTTCCCAAACATTAAGAACTTGGGGTGTTGGACGTAACAAAAAAGACGCAGTTGAACAAGCCAAGAAGAATGCTGTTCGAGTTGTATTATTCAAGGGAATACATGGTGGTTTAAGTGGATGCAATACAAAACCAGTTGTGTTTGAAGTTAATGCCGAAGAAAAATATGAAGATTATTTCAACGTGTTTTTTATGGATGGAGGTGAGTATCTGAAATACGTGTCAATGAAAGACGAAAAACGCATAAATATCTTCAAAAAAGATAAAGAAAAGGAGAAAAGTCGGCATTTCGTAAAATATGGCATAACAGTAAGGGTCTTACGTTCTGAACTAAAAAAACGTTTAACTGATGATAACATATTACAGAAATAGCTTTATGAAAAAAAAGTTTATAATAACATTGTTGATAGCTTTTGTTTGTGTCTTTTCAACCAAAGCACAAGTAAAGAAGCCGACCTTGATGGTGGTTCCTGCCGACAATTGGTGTGTAAAAAATGGTTACATGGACACTTTCAATGACCAAGGGACAATGGTTGAAGTTCCAAACTACAAACGTGCACTACAAAATAGTAGTGAATGCTACAATGTCATTACCAAAATCAATACACTGATGAGTGACCGTAGCTTTCCGCTGAAAGATTTGTCTGCTGTAACAAAAAGTATGGAAACAAATCAAGCAATGGATGCCGTAACAACAACAAAATCAGGTTCAGGTTTATCAGAGTCACCTTTGGACATTATCAAACGCAATGCAAATGCTGATATTTTTATTGAACTGAATTGGTCTGTAAATACGATAGGTCCTAAACGTTCCATAACATTTTCCCTGGCTGCGAAAGATGCTTATACGGACAAGCAAGTGGCAGGTTGCCAAGGTACAGGAACGCCTTCGTTTTCTTCCGAACTTCCAGTTCTGTTAGAAGAAGCTGTAATCGGCAGCATGGATAACTTTACAAATCAGTTACAAGCGCATTTCGACGACATGATGGAAAACGGCAGAGAGGTTTCTATGGAAGTAAAAGTGGTCGACAACGGCTCGGGTATTGATTTGACAAGCGAGTATGGCGGAGAAGAATTAACTGACATCATTGATGATTGGGTTTCAGATAATTCTGTAAAACATCGTTATAATTTGTCGCAAGGCTCGGAGAATTTCTTGAAGTTTGAACAAATTCGCATTGCTTTATATCAAGCAAATGGAAGACCCAATGACACTCGCAGGTGGGCCAGAGAATTAGCAAAAACGCTTGCCTCTAAATACCAAATCCCTTGTCGTGTAGATATTAGAGGATTAGGAAAAGCCGTAGTGATGATTGGTGAAAAATAGAATAACATGAAAAGTCTTATATTTTTAATAGCATTTGTTGTAAACATGACTATGACAGCATATGCCCAGAATAATGGAATTCAATTGTATTTGTACGCTCCAAATCAAGTGGAAAATATTCCAGAATCCTCAATGGAATATTTGCTTAATAATCTAAGTTCGGCTGTTACAGCAGACGGTTTGGCTGCTCAAAATGAGTACATGACCCAATTTGTGTTGATGCCAAAGGTTAATGTTGCTTCAAAGAACATTATAACCAATACCCAAACACAGGTAGTATTGAATATAGACATTTCGTTACAAGTGATAGATGGAATGAGTGGAACTCTTTATGCAAGTAGTACAGTTAATGTGAAAGGTGTTGGAACGAACGAAACGAAAGCATACAACTCAGCTTTTCGCTCAATAAATAAAAAGCAACAGCAAATAGTTGTACTTGTAAAAACAGCAAAACAGAAAATATTATCCTATTATGAAGCGGAAGCAGGCAACATCATAAAGAAAGCCAACTTATTGGCAGCAAAGAATAATTATGAAGAAGCATTTTACCTGCTTTCTATGATTCCATCCCAATGCAGTAAATTTGACGCAAGTATCTCTGCTGGTTTAAGCCTTTGGGAGAAGTATAAGAACTACTCTTGCAATACAAATTTGGCAAAAGCAGAAGCTATATGGATTTCAGGGCAAGATTATAATGCAGCAATTGAAGCAGGAAAATATCTTTCACAAATTCTTCCAGATTCAGAGTGCTATGGTAAGGCTATACAACTTTACAATGAGATAAAGAAAAAAGTTGGAGACTTGTGGAAATTCGAAATGAAGCAATATGATACAGAATCAGAGCTTAAGAAAGCAAAGATACTGGCTTTCCAGGCGATAGGTGTTGCTTATGGAAGAGGGCAACAGCCAAAAGTGATTGTTAAGAATTCTATGTTTTAAACTATTTATAAATATTAAAGTATTAAGTTATATGAAGAAAAAGTTAGTTTTATTATTCTCTTTACTTTGTGCAATTTACGCCAAAGCCTATAATGTTGGAGACTTTTACAACAAAAATGGCGTAAAAGGTGTTGTGGTTAAAGTTGATGCGTCTGGAGAGCATGGACTAATCATGTCGCTTGATAAATTTTCAGGAAAATGGTCTTCTGATAAGAAAGCAAAGTTTGAAACAAATGCTTTCTATGAAGATGATGGCGAAAAGAACATGAAAGCAATAGCTAAGTATCTTAGTGAAAGCGGTAAAACGTGGGATTTATTCCCATATTACGAGTGGTGTAAAAACAAGGGTGAGGGTTGGTATGCACCAGCCTTGGATGAATTGACTGCTATAGTTACAACATTAAATGGAAATGTCGGTACATATATTGAATCAAATGTCAAACGAATTGAAACAACAATAACCTCCAATGGTGGAGAAAGCTTGTTTGGTTCTGTTAATTGGCCCAGTGGAGGTAAGGTGCCATTCGCTATGTTGTCCTCTACTGAGGGAAATAAAGGAAAAATATTTTTAGCTCTTTTTGTTCAAACATCTCCATTTGGTGCGCCAAAAGTAATGGTCGCAGAAATTAGTAAAGGATGGAACAAAAACATGGGCTCTAGAGCCGTCCATAAATTCTGATATGAGAATACTTCTGTTTTTACTTTTCAGCATGTGCCACATCGTGGTACATGCTGGAAACATTACACCCAATTTGGGTGATATAATCGAGATTAACGGTTATAAAGCAATTGTATTCTACATTGATGAAAGTGGTAAACATGGAAAGGCTATGTATGTTAAAGCTTTTCGTGGAGTGGATAAGCCATGGTGTTGTAATGGTAAACATGCAAGGAATTTACCATATTTAGCCAATACGGAAGATGGCAAAGAAAACTCTACTGCAGTTTTAAAATATGCAGATGACCATAACTCAATAAAATTTTTCCCAGTTTTCAATTGGTGTAAAAATCTTGGCAAAGATTGGTATATACCATCATTAAAGGAGTTGGAAAGTTTTATTAACTTTTGGTTAGGCAATGAAGAAATATTAAATTGGGATGAAGATTCGGAAACAGTAGTAAATACAGAAAAAACTTTTTTCAAAGAAATAAACAAAAAGCTTTCTGAAGCAGATGGCATCCCTTTCATAAATGGAGTATATACTTCTACCGTAGATGCTGATGGAAAAGTGTATGTATTTAATTATGATAGAAGAAAAAACATCTGGTCTCTAAAAAGAAAGTCAATTATGAATCTTGGTCAAGATAATGTTGGTAGAGCCTTTATAACATTTTAATCTTTTTGTCATGTTGGTAAGAATTATTTGTATTATCATTATAACGTCATTCAATGTAGGAGTTCAAAGTCTATATAGTCAAAATATAGATTTGAATCATTACCATAGAAGCTCTCTTTATTCGGTGCTGTTAAAACATCCCGAGCAACAATTTTCAAAGGAGATTGTTACTACATTTTTGAAAATCCCTATTCCAGACAAGTATAACAATCATAACCTAAAAATAACCATCATGAATGCTCCCATCTTAAAAAAAATGACTAAAGAAGAAATAGAGGGATCATACAAAGATGCTATATGTAATATGCTAAATAGGAACAAAATTGGGGGAAGAATCATAGAAAAATGGTTTAATAGAGATAAACATACAGGAGCATTTAATATGAATCTTGTAAAAGAAAGAGGTTTTTATGATGCAAATATTCTTGATGTCCAACAAGCTTTACATTCCGCTAGAGGACTTGCACAAATTGAAGATGCAGGTGAAGAATTAATATCTCATTCTTATGTGCTAGTAAATGATATAAGATATGTTGACGCAACATTAAAAAGAAATTTACAAGGTTTAGGTGTCCTATTGGGAATGATGGGGTCTGCATTTGTCCCAATTGCCGGAAGTGCATTAGCTCGGACTATAGGTGAGACTGGCGTGGCAATTAATGATTTGGTCGTTGGCTTTAAAGTTTATGTTACTTCATATCTTTTTCGATTAGACTGGAATGAAGATGTCGCAAATGACTTTTACTCTAATTTATGGTACGATAATGCAAATGTTGAAATATCAAGAAAACAGTTGTTTGACAATCAAATGGGTAATTACAAATTAACCTACGTTGGATGTACGACTGTTTATAGTGGTGAAACAAGTTTAGCTGGTATCAAAAATGAATCTGACATGTTTCTTAAAGTTTGTACTCGCTCTATAGATAAAGCAATTTCTGAACTTCAAAAGAGTTTTGATGAATTTAAAGTTTTCTCTCCTCTCATTTCAACATCCCCCCTATGTGCGCATATTGGTTTAAAAGAAGGAGTTGGTGAAGATTCTCGTTTTGAAGTGTTAGAAAAGGTTTTAGATTCTGAAGGACGCACAAAATATGAAAGAGTTGGAATAATCAAACCTTTGAAAGGGAAAATTTGGGATAATCGTTTCATGGCTTCTTTTGAAAAAGAAGAAGGGTATGATTTGGAATATACTACTTTTGAAAAAATCTCTGGGCGTGATTTTTTTCCAGGAATGTTAATACGCGAAATCAAATAGAACAAATGTTATTTTAAACAGTTACTTAACATATAAAAATACTTAGCAATGAAAAAAATTTTTATCTTATTTGTTTTAATCATCAGTGCTATCAATTCTTTTGCTTTTGAAGGCGAATTACACTACCGCTCTATGGTAAATGCTGATGATTTTATGATAGCAGCTTCAAAAGGTCTTATTTTCAACGGTGTTCGTAATCAAACTGTACTTATCAAAGGGAATAAGACTTTGATAACAGATAATACACAATATTGCCAATTGTATGATGGCGATAATGGTAAAATTGTACTTTATAGTCTGGCATGCAAAAAAGGCTTGAGATTTGATTATGAATTTTATAGAAATTTTATGGCTACATGGTCAAGAGACAAACGTATCATACGCATAAACAAAAAAGTTTCTATAGAACTATCTCCAACAATCTATAATGTAGAAGAGCATCAGCTTTTAGAAAAATATGAAAGCTACGATATGAAAGCCTACAAAATACTTATTGAACACGATAACAATAATGATAATTTTGATATTTATTGCATAAATCAAAAAATGCCATCTTCGTACTATGATGCCTTATATCATGGACTTAGTATAGATGGAGATAAGCTAATTGTAAAATTTGTTAATCACAGTTTGATGAAACTTCCTAAAATGGATGCCATTACAAAAAAAATAGTCAGTAAAAAGATTGGAACAAAAGTCAATAGTCAACCAAAAAGTTATGAGTGTGCGGAATTGAAAAAGATAATAACAAGAGATGTAAGTGATGAGGAGTTCTCTATTTCTAATGAAATTTTAGTGAAAGATTCGGAAAATATGCTTGATTTAAATAATTTGCTGATTGAGCATTGGAATGTTTTGCAAAAAAGCAACTTTCAAATAGAGCAAAAACAGATAGAATATGAAATCAATGAAGATTGGGATTTTTAAATCATTTGCATTACTCTTAGTAACGTATTACCCCACATCCGTACATGGTCAAATAATTGATACAGAGAGATATCATAGAGCCTCGTTAATATCAATGTTAATCGAACGCCCTATGTATCCATTTAATGATGAAATATCTGATGCTTTTAAGAATGTCCCAATGCCAAACAGGTTTAATAATCACAATTTGGGAGTACGCATAGTACGCTTTGCAACTCAGGAATATACAAGTCAAGAAGAACATATAGAACAATTCATCGAAAAGTCATTTCTGTCTAACAGGGCTATTGCGAAATGGTTTGATTGGAATAAGGAAGATGGTTCTTTTTCTATGGATATTATAAAAGAACGTGGTTTTTATGACGCAACGGCATTGGAACACGAAATTGCAAACAATACAATTCGTGGTTCAGCAATTTTGGAAGACGCTGGAGAAAACCTTATATCCCAAACATACCTTGTGATGAACGATATTTGCTATAAAGGAGAATATGGCATTCATAAGTCAGATATTGAAGTAGGAAACAAAAACAAGTTTGACATTAATATTGTGTCTTACTTGTTCCAGTTATCATGGACAGCACAAAATACAAATGTATTTTGGTCTCAGTTTTGGCCATCTACAAAGAATTTTACATCTGTTGCAATTCCTTTCAATTTCGAATTCAAAGCCAAAGTTTCATCAGATTATAGTGATAGCTCTAAAGATATTTCGCAAAATGACCTAATAAAAAGAGCAGTTGCAAGAAGTATAGATTTGAATATTGCAAAACTACAGCGGATTTATCCAGATTTTAGAATTAAAGCTCGTTTATTATCTACAAATCCTCTTTATGCAGAAATTGGGTTAAAAGAAAACATTAATGAGGATTCTAAATTTGAAGTATTAGAATGCCTTGTTGATTCAAAAGGTATTGAAAAATATAGAAGAATCGGTGTAGTTAAGCCAATGAAAGGGAAAATTGGAGATAATCGTTTTATGTCCGAATCAAGCAACATTGGTACATATTTTGAGATTGTCAAAGGACATGGTTTCTTTCCAGGAATGCTTCTAAGGGAAATATAGCATAAACTAATAGTGACAAGATATGTTACTTTAAAATTTCAATTAAACGACCAATACTTTTGATAAGAGGTGACGTATTGAATAAAACTTGCAACTTATACTATATTTCTAAAGTTGCAAGTTTTCTTGTTAATTGAGTAAAAACTTATCTTATGTACGAAGCGACAAAATAGACAATCGAAATGACTGTATAAAGGAAACACGGCAAGAATATCCAAAGCAAAGTCTTTACCCAACCATTCGACAACCAAACTCCTTCATTTCTTGACATCATATTAGACATATCATAGAAATGGCGAGTGAGGATGTCCTTATTCGCCTTTCGGTGGTCTTCAAGAAGTTTGGACTCGTTTTCAATGAGTTTCTTCCTGTT
>ERZ833608.328-NODE-328-length-42344-cov-7.196245_pt1 | contig 42344 bp, 36 predicted proteins | sample MGYA00519694_ERZ833608 | MGnify/ENA primary metagenome ERZ833608 (study PRJEB31850, sample SAMEA3708742) | human gut metagenome | biome: human gut; feature: human-associated habitat; material: faeces | place: China | collected 2014 ... | reverse complement strand
TGCCACCCGTGCGGCACGTCTACGCGCCGCTCTCCGAACGCGTCGGCGTCGATGTTGGCCCGAGCAAGGCCGCCGTCGTCACGCCGCATTTCCCTGCAGTCGCGGTTGCGGCGACCGCCTTCTTCGGCCTCTCGGGGGCGGCCGCGGGCGTGGTCACCATCTTCGCGATGCTCCCGACCGAACAGTCCTGCTGCGTGATGACCGCGGCCATGCGGGGCGACGCGCCGGCGGCGGCCGCGGGCGACCACGCTCCAGACGCTCGCCGCCATGGCGACGATTCCCTTCTGGATCGCATTTGCGATCCTCTGAGAGGCGCCGGACCCGGGGGGCTTTGTGAGAAGCGCGACGCGAGCGGAGCTCACGGCCCACAACGGACCTAAGGCATGTCCGGAAGTGCGGTTGCGGTATTACCCAGTGGGTGCGATTTAGTCGGGCGGCGCCGCGGGGCGGCCGGGCAGAATGTGAAGACGGGTCGCGGATCCGTTCCAGACAACTCCCCGCGGTGCGGGGCCCCGGGCCGGCAGCAGACCACCCCGGCCGGAAGCGCCCCCCGCAGACACACCGAACACAAAAGGATTATCGAGCCATGCAGAAACGCACCTTCCTCAAGACCGCCTTCGGCCTCGCCGCCGCCAGCGCCATTGCGCCCCTCTCGGCCTTCGCCGCTCCCGCCCAACTCAAGAAGGTGAAGGTCGCCGTCACGGCCGGCCCCCACGCCGACATCGTGACGAAGGCCGCCGAAGTCGCGAAGAAGAACGGCTTTGACGTCGAAGTCGTCGAATTCACCGACTACATCACGCCCGACACCGCGCTCGCCGAGAAGCAGCTCGACATCGCCGTCTACCAACACGAGCCGTTCCTGCAGAACTTCAACAAGCAGAACCACACCGACCTCGTCGTTGCGGCCGACGCCGTCGTGCAGCCGATGGGCCTCTACTCGAACAAGATCCGCTCGCTCGACGCGATCCCCGAGGGCGCCAAGCTCGCCATCCCGAACGATCCCTCGAACGGCGGCCGTGCGCTCATCCTCCTCGCCAAGGCCGGCCTCATCAAGATCAAGGAAGGCGCTCCGGCGCTCCCGACCGTCTTCGACGTCGCCGAGAACCCGAAGAAGTTGAAGATCGTCGAGCTCGAAGCCGCGCAACTCCCGATCAGCATCCAGGACCTCGACATCGCCGCCGTGCCGATGAACTACGCCGTCTCGGGCGGCCTGAGCGTCAAGAAGCAGGGCTTCTACTTCGAGTCCTACGACGCCAAGTTCGCGCTCATCATCATCGCCGCCCGCAAGGACAACGTGGAGAGCCTCGAGGTGAAGGCCTTCGTGAAGTACTACCAGTCGCCCGAAGTCGCCGAATTCATCAAGACGAAGTTCAACGGGCAGATCCTCCCGGCCTGGATCAAGTAGAAATGGGCATCAACCCGCAGGGCGGCGCCTGAGGCGCCCCCTCGGAAGCGCCGCAGCGACGGGAAGCGATTCCGGGCTGCGGCGTTTCCGTCTTGACCGGCATAAACTGCCCGAATTCACCACTTCCCTGGAGAAGATTGAGATGGTTCCCACCCGTCATCCGCTCGGCGACGTCATCCGCCGCCGCGGCGCTCTCGTGATCGACGGCGCCATGTCCACGGCGCTCGAGAAGCTCGGCATGGTTCTGAACGATTCGCTCTGGAGCGCCCGCGCGCTGATCGAACACCCCGAATTCGTCCGCGAGGTGCATAGGCAGTACTTTGAGGCCGGCGCCAACGCCGCCATCACCGACTCCTACCAGGCGACCGAGGCGGGCTTCGGCGCCAAGGGCTACACGGCCGAAGAGGCCCGCAATTGGATCCGCCGCGCCGCCGAACTCGCCCGCGAGGCGAAGAACGACGTGCTCCTCGACCATCCCGAGTGGGTCCCCGAGGACCTCCTCGTCGCGGGCGCGATCGGCCCCTACGGCGCGTACCTCGCCGACGGGAGCGAATACACGGGCGACTATCACCTCACGCGCGACGAGTACGTGAAGTTCCATCAGCTGCGCCTCGACGCGCTCCTCGACGGGGGCGCCGACGTGCTCGCGATCGAGACGCAGCCGCGGCTCGATGAAATCGAGGCCGTCCTCTCGATGATCGAGAACCGCAACGTCACCTGCTGGGTGACGGTGACCCTGAAGGACGGCGTCATGCCCGACGGTACGGCCCTCGAGACGTTCGCGAAGGCGATGGACGCCAACCCGCAGGTCGAGGCCTTCGGCCTCAACTGCGTGAAGCGCGAATGGGTCGAGCCCGCTTTGCTCAAGATGCGCGAACTCACGCAGAAGCCCCTCGTCGTCTACCCGAACTCGGGCGAGACGTACGATCCGGTGACGAAGACCTGGCACGCCGCGGGCCCGCACGAACCCTCCTGGAGCCACTACGTGCCGCTCTGGGAGAAGACGGGCGCGCTCTGCCTCGGCGGCTGCTGCCGCACGCTCCCGCAGGACATCTCCGAAATCGCGCGCCTCGTGGGCGCCGCGAAGAAGTAGGCTTCGGAGCCTCTCACGCCCGAATGCCCGGCTGCTCCCCCCGCCGTTGGGAGCTCCCGGGCGCTCAAGAAACAGCTCGGCCGGACCTCCCGAATGCGGGAGGCCCGGCCGAATCTGTTTGAAGGAGGACTTCAGGCCCCAGAAGAGCCTGAAGTCCTTCAGAGGCGCTTCAGATCACGCGATCAGAGCTTTCCTTCCTTCTGAGCCTTGACGTGTTCGGCGACGGTCATGCCGAAGACGCCCGCACTCGTGAGCTGCGCGCCGCCGACATAGTTGTCGTAGAACAAGCCGCCCGCGGCGTTGCCGATGCAGAAGAGCCCTTCGATCGGCCGGTTCTCGGTGTCGAGCACCTGCGCCTCGGTGTTGATGAGCGGGCCGCCGAAGGTGGCCGTCATGCCGCCCTGGAAGGGCACGATGTAGAAGGGCGCCTTCTCGATCACCGGGGTCTTCGGGAGCGTGTTGGGCGGCGTCATCTGCACGGCCTTGCCCGCCTTGACCGCTTCGTTCCAGTCGGAGACCGTCTTCTCGACGGCCTTCGGGTCGAGGCCCGCGGCCTTGGCGGCGGCTTCGAGCGTGTCGCCCGTGTAGACCGGCGCGTTCGTGCGGCGGTAGGACTCCCAGTCGTTCTTCAGAATCGGAATGTCGTGGGTCGTCTGGTCGCAGATCATGAAGGCCCAGTTGTCCGGAGTCTTCGCGGCGACGTCGCGCGCCATCTGCACGTAGGTCTGGCCTTCATCGGTGAAGCGCACGCCCTGCTTGTTGACGCAGATGCCGTTGTTCACGATGTTCAGGGGGTTGGCGCCGGTCGGGCCGTAGATCGGGCCGCAGTGGTACTGATCCACGTGCACGACCTTCGGCATGAAGGGCGCGGTGAGGACGATGTTCTCGCCCGCGATGATGCGCGAGCCGCGGATCGGCATCTTGGCGCCGGCCGAGCCGATGTACTGCGTCACCAACTGCTGGTTGGCCGAATAGCCGCCGGTCGCGAGGACGACGCCGTACTTCGACGTGACCTCGGAGAGGCCCGCCTTCGTCTTGATGCGCACACCCGTCACGTTGCCCTTCTTCGGGTCGGAGAGGAGCGCGACCACCTTGGTGCTCGTGCGGACTTCGACGCCGAGGCTCTTCGCCTTGTTGAGGAGCGTCATCGCGAGCTGCGCGCCGCCCGGCTTCACTTCGCCCGTGACGAGGTGCGCGCGGGTGAGCATCGGCCAGACGAGGTGGGCGCCGGTCGCGAAGTTCACGCCGCAGTAGGAGTGCATCCACTCGAGGAGCCGCGTGCAGTTGTCGACCACCTTCTTCGTGAGGGCGGGGACGGCCTGCTGCTGCGAGACCTTCATCATGTCGTTGTAGAAGGCTTCGGCCGTGTCGTTCGCGACGCCCTTGGCCTTCTGGAACGAAGTGTTGAGGCCGAGCAGGAACCCGGCCGCATAGATCGTGTTGCCTGCAGGCATGGGCATCTTTTCAAGGAGGAGGGGCTTCAGGCCCAGTTCGGCCGCGCGCACGGCGCAGACGAGGCCGCCGCAGCCGGCGCCCACGATGATCAGGTCGTACTTCGCCTTCGGGGCGGCCTTCGCCTCAACGGCGGCGGCGCCGCCGAACATCCCCGCGGTGCCGAGCGCACCTGCAGCGGCGGTCTTGAAGAACTCTCTACGGTTTTCCAACATTTTGGGAATCTCCTTTCTTCCTGTCGGTCCGTGAGGCGCCTTCCTGCACCCTCCGAGTCGTCCTGGGTGAACGACGGGAAGGCGTCCGGCGGGCCGGCTTTCTTCGATTGCTGCGCGACAGACTACCCCCGGGGAAAACCGATGGATGCGGGCGCTGAAGAGCATTTGATCTGAGGCCGCAGGCTTTACCTTTGTTGCGAATTGTTTCCGGCATGCGGCTTGAGAATCGCCTGCATGATCCTCAAGCCGCAGTCAAGAGAAAAGCCGCCCGGACGTTGAGGTCCGGACGGCTCTCGGGAAAATGCTGCTCAAAATGCCGATGCGGGCAGGGAAGGCGGGTGAACTACTGGCGGAGCTCCCGCGGAACGCGGTGGGGTTCGGCCGAGACGGTCGAGCGGAAGGGATTGATGTCGATTCCGCCGCGGCGCGTGAAGGACGCCTGGACCTCGAGCACCTTGAGGTCGAAGCGCGTGCGCAGGTCGTGGAAGATCTGCTCGACGCACTGCTCGTGGAAGCCGCGGTGACGGCGGTAGGAGGCGAGGTACTTGAGGAGCGACGCCGGATCCACGGGCTCGCCCGCGAGGTGGAGCGAAATCGACGCGAAGTCGGGCTGCCCCGTCACCGGGCAGAGCGAGCGGAAGACGTTCGTGGACCAGCAGACGGCGGCCGTGCGCGGGCCGCCCTCGGTGCGCCTGAGGAGCTCGGGATTCACCTCGAAGTCCTCGACCTCGACGTCGGGGCACATGGCTTCGAGGAGATCGCCCGGCATGGGCTCGACCAGGGTCTTCCAGGTCCCGAGCGGGTGCACCGCCGCCTTCACGGGGCCGCCCGCGGCGGCGCTGAGGTCGCGCGTGAGGATCGACTCGGCCTCTGCCGCGCCCCCGGCGAGCCGCGTCATCGCGAAGCTCATCGCATAGAGCTTGAGCGACTTCGACTCGATGATCGACGGGGTCGAGGCGGGAACGTGGAGCTCCACCTGCGCCGCCTGCGGCAGTCCCCGGGCGTTGAGCCAGGAGAACTCATAGAGACGCCAGACGTCCGTGCCCTGAAAGTCGTGATCGCCGATCGCGTCGCGGCCGAGGCTGCGGGCGATGGGCTGCAGGAGCTCAGGGCTGTAGGTCTCGGCGTAGGTGGTGGCGCGGCCGAGCTGCGTTCCCTCGGGTTCGGGCATCAGAACGGGCATGAAGTGTCTCCGAAGAGTGGCGAAGCCCGCATTATGCCCTGCGGGTGCCCGGAACGGGCGTGAGAAGGGGCTTCCCGGCGAGGCCGAGGCGGATGTTCTCGCAGACGAGATCCGCCATGGCGCAACGGGTTTCGACGGTCGCCGATCCGATGTGCGGTGCGAGGACGACGTTCTCGAGCTTCCTGAACTCGGCCTCCACTTCGGGCTCGTGCTCGAAGACGTCGAGCGCGGCGCCGGCGATGCGCTTCTCCTCGAGCGCGCGGATGAGCGCCGCCGTGTCCACGAGGGCGCCGCGGGCGATGTTGACGAGGTACCCTTCGGGCCCGAGGGCGTCGAGAACCTCGGCGTTGATGAGGTGGTGCGTTTCGGGCGTCGCGGGAATCACCACGACGAGGACGTCTGCCCAGGCGGCGAGCGACTTCACGTCCTCAAAGCGTCGCCAGGGCACGTCCTTCGGGTGCTGCGACGTGTAGCCCACCTCCATGCGGAAGGCTTCGGCGCGCTGCGCCACGACGCGCCCGATGCGCCCGAGGCCCGCGACGCCGATGCGGCGCCTGGCGATGCGCCGTCCGAGCGGGAAGTTTTCCTTCGGCCACCGGCCCGCGCGCACAAAGGCGTCGGCCTGCGGGAGCCGGCGCGTGATGGAGAGCATCAGTCCGACGGCGAGGTCGGCGACGTCTTCGGAGAGCACGTCGGGCGTATGGGCGCAGAGGAGGTTCCGGCGGGCGATCTCCTCGACGTCGAAGCCGTCGTACCCGACACCGAAGTCGGCGACGATTCTGAGGTTCGGGTAGAGGTCGAGCTCGGCCTTGGGCACCTTGAGGTTCGAGGCGCCGACCAACACGTCCACGTGGGGCGCGATGTCGGCGAGCGCTTCGGGCGTGAGCTCGTCGCGCTGGAAGACCCGGCCGATTTCCGGGAGGCGCGGCAGGAGCGGGTGCGTCGTGATGCGGCTCGCGATGAGATTCATGATGAGGGGACGGCCTTCGAGCATCGGATTCGTCCTTTGAAAAGAGAGAGGGATCAGTCGAGTCTAGCGGAGTGCGGGGGCTGCGGCCCCTAGCGGCGGGCGCCCGGGACCAGTCCTGCGGCGTCCCCGCCGCAGTCCTCCCGGAGACCTTCGGGGCGCCTCGAGGGCAAGGCAAAGATGCGTCATGGACGTTGCCTTTGTGCAAGGAAATGCATCCTGAGAATGAGCTGCCCCGAGCAAGCCGGCCCTCCATCGGCTAAGCTTGCCCGTTCGTCGTAGACGCCTCTTTCCCGCATGACGCGTCGACGGCCCGTAGACAAAACCTTTCAGGGGCATCCCGTGCATCGTTGAGGCCGGCGCCGCGGATCTCGCCTCCACCCCCAAAGATGCAGCATCCCACCACTGAGAACCCGAAGCAGGTCTTCTCCCGCCGACTTGAGATCTGGCGGGCGAACGACGCCGGCGCCGCGGCGCGCTTCGTAAACGGCTTCTTCCTCGCGCTTCTGCTCGTCTTCATTCCGCTCGAGCACGGCCCCTTCCGGGCGGTGGCGGCGAGAAAGACCGAGCTCTACCCGCAGGTGGACTTCGACCGGCCGCGGGTGCTCGACCCCCTGCGGATCCTCATCCAGACGGCATGGCTCATCTTCGTGAAGCCCGCGCGCCCGGGCGAGCGCTCGCCCTGGAGCCGCGCGGTGACGGGCGTCGTGCGGATCCTGCGCGCTCTGGGCGCCGTCATCGCCCGCGCGGGCGAGGCGTGGGGCGCCTTCTGCCTCGCGCTCGTGCGGCGGCTTCCCGCCCTCTCCGACGAGGAGGAGTCGAAGGACGAGTCCGCGAAGAGCGGCCGCAGCAGCCGGCGCGCCCGCGGAGCGCTCCTTTGGATTTCGGTGGTCCTCGGGCTCGCGCTCGCCGCGCTCTGCATTACGCAGCCCTTCAACCTGCAGGGCCAGGCGGTCTTCCTCACCTTCATGTTCTTCTCGATGGTGGCGCTCGTGCGCGTGAAGGCCCGCATCACGCTGATGCTCCTCTTCGTGATCTCGATCGTGGTGTCGGCCCGCTATCTCTGGTGGCGCGCGACGGCGACCCTCAACACCAACACCTGGATCGACGTGGTCTTCACGTCGCTGCTGCTCGGCGCGGAGCTCTACGCCTTCTGCGTGATGGTGCTCGGCTACTTCCAGGTCTGCTGGGCGATGGACCGCAAGGTCTGTCCGCTCCCCGAGGACGAGAAGACCTGGCCCGTGGTGGACGTCTTCATCCCGACCTACAACGAGGCGCTCGAGATCATCAAGCCGACGGTCTATGCGGCGCTCAACCTCGACTGGCCCGAAGAGAAGCTGCGCGTGCATCTTCTCGACGACGGCAGCCGTCCGGCCTTCGAGACCTTCGCGCGCGCGGCGGGCGCGAACTACATCAAGCGCGACGAGCACAAGCACGCCAAGGCGGGCAACATCAACCACGCGATGACGGTCACCTCGGGCGAGATGATCGTGATCTTCGACTGCGATCACGTCCCCTCGCGCGACTTTCTGAAGTCCACCGTCGGCTGGCTCGTCAAGGACCCGCGGATCGCCCTCGTGCAGACGCCGCACCACTTCTATTCGCCCGATCCCTTTGAGAAGAACATGCACCTCGAGCGCGCGCAGCCGATCGAGAACTCGCTCTTCCACGACTTCATCCAGAAGGGCAACGACACGTGGAACGCGACGATGTTCTGCGGCTCGAGCGCGGTGATGCGCCGCTCGGCCTTGGAGGAGGTGGGCGGCATCGCCGTCGAGACGGTGACCGAGGACGCGCACACGTCCCTCAAGCTCAACCGCCGCGGCTGGAAGTCCGCCTTCATCTCGCGTCCGGTCGCCTCGGGGCTCTCAACCGACACGCTCGCCGCCCACATCGGGCAGCGCATCCGCTGGGCGCGCGGCATGATCCAGATCCTGAGGCTCGACTGCCCACTCCTCGGCCGCGGGCTGACGCTCGCGCAGCGTTTGTGCTTCTTCAACGCGATGCTCCACTTTCTCCACGGGCTCCCGCGCATCATCTTCCTCTTGGCGCCGCTGCCCTACATGCTCGCCGACGTCTACGTGATCTACGCCACGGCCGCCTCGATCTTCGCCTACGTCATTCCGCACATGGTGCATTCGGCCGTGACGAACCAGCGCCTGCAACACGGCTATCGCTACCCCTTCCTCTCGGGCGTCTACGAGACGGTGCTCTCCTGGTACATCCTCGTGCCGACCACGGTGGCCCTCATTGCGCCCAAGATCGGCAAGTTCAACGTCACCGCCAAGGGCGGCGTGATCGACAGCAAGTACCTCGACTGGCACATCTCCAAGCCCTACCTCGTCCTCATCGCGCTCAACTTCGCCGGCCTCGCCATGGGCTTCTGGAAGGCCTTCTTCTCGCCCGAGCCCGAGTACCTGACGCTCGCGATCAACATGGGCTGGATCGTCTACAACCTGATGATCCTCGGCGCGACGATGTCCGTGGCCGTTGAGGAGGTGCAGAAAGACCGCTACCCGAGAATCGACCTCAAGCTCCCGGTGACCGTGGAGATCGACGGGCGCGCGGTCCCCGCGCAGATGCTGCAGTTCTCGCAGGAGGGCGTGCGGGTCGGTAGCGCCGCAGCCGGGGCCGATCCCTTCGCGGAGCTCCCCGAGGGCGCCGCGCTCTCGGTGACGGTGCCCGACGACGAGGGGGCGCCCGAAAAGTTCCCCGCGCACCTTGCGCCCGCGGATCCGGAGAAGACGGACGGCGCGCGCGACCTCATCATCGACTTCCCCGACGACCCGGCGCGCACCGACGAGAAGCGCTTCAACCGCGTCACCTTCGCGCGCCGTGGCATCTGGGCGCGCACGCCTGAAAAGCCCGTGGACGACCGCTTCATCACGGGCTTCCTGGAGCTCGGGCGCCTCGCGCTCTACGGCTACCGCTCGATGATCGAATTTCTCCCCGGACGGACGCTGCCGGCCGTGCGCGACCTCGTCAGGTCGCTCCTTCCCCGCAGTCCCCGCGCGGACGCGTCCTGAAGCGGCGCGCCCTTTTTTGTCCGTGGGAGATGATGAAGCATTTCCCGACGAATTCACCCAAAGCCTTTCAAAAAGAGAATGTTCAGACCGAAATCCACCACCACGATGCGCTTCGCCGCGGTCCTCGCAGCGGGGCTTCTTGCGGGCGCGGCCGCCGTGCCCGGGAGCGCTTCAGCCGCCCCCGCGCAGACCGCTTCGCCGCAGCCCGTCTGGCGCACGGACGTCACGGGCTCGCGCATTGAGAAGAAGTCCCTGATCGGACTCGTTCCGGGCGGCATGGCCCGTTCGGTGCGCCTCACGGGCCTCGTGAAGACGCAGTTCTTCGACTTCGGCGTGCGCTCGGACGACGTGGTCTCCCGCGCCGCGGTCGACCTCGCCTTCACGACCTCCGCTTCGGTGCTCCCTACCGTCTCGCAGCTGAACTTCTACCTGAACGGCGAGCTGCAGCAGTCCTTCACGCTCGAGAAGGAGATGATCGGCTCGCCCGCGACGCTCTCGGTCGCGCTCAACCCCAAGTCGATCCGCACGCAGAACCAGATTACGATCGAGTTCATCGGGCACGTGAAGTCGGTCTGCGAGAATCCCGCGGACGACTCGCTCTGGCTCGAGGTGGGCGCGCAGAGCCGCCTTGTGCTCGAGAAGTCCCGCATCCGCCTCGGCAACGACATCGCGAAGCTCCCCGCGCCCTTCGTGGACGCGGCATCGGGCGACGCGACGCGCCTGCCGTTCGTCTTCCCCGCGGCCCCGGAGAGCCGCATGAAGGAGGCCGCCGCCGTGCTCGCCGGGTGGGCGGGCCGGATCGCCGGCTGGCGCGGCGCGGACTTCCCGGTCCAGTTCAACGCGCTGCCCGCTCCGGGGCACTTCATCGTCTTCGCGACGAACGACAAGCGTCCGGAGTTCCTGAAGGACTTCCCGCAGGTGAAGGGCCCGCAGGTCACGGTCGCGGACTCCCCGAACTCCCTCTGGGGGAAGATGCTCGTGGTGGCCGGCCGCGATGAGGCGGACCTGTTGGTCGCCGCCAAGACCCTCGTGCGCGAGGGGAACGTGATGATCGGCGACACCTTCCACCCGAGCCCCTTCAAGGAGACGCCGCCCCGCGAAGCCTACGACGCGCCCGCGTGGCTCCCCGTCGGCCGCACGGTCGCCTTCTCGAAGATCATCGAATATCCGGGTCAGCTCTCGAGCCGCGGCTACCGCATGCCGCCCGTGCAGATCCCGGTGCGCCTCGCTCCGGACCTCTACATGACGGGCGACGCGAACCTCACGCTTTCGGTGAAGTACCGCACCACGAAGCCCATGACGGGCGAGGCCGCGCAGTTCCGCGCGTTCCTGAACGGCGCCCTGATCGACTCCGACCCGACGGCCGCGAAGACCGGGCAGGGCGAGCGCGTGATTGGGCTCCCCGGCTTCTACGGCGCCCTCGTCGACAACGCCGAAGGCACCCTGGCGCTGCGCCCCCAGAACGTCCTTTCCTTCACGGTGGACTATGAGCGAATCGCCGACGGCGGCACGCCCGAAAACTGCAAGTCCGTGATGCTGCTCCCGCACCAGATGGAGATCGAGCCCGTGAGCACGATCCGGCTCGAAGGCCTCTACCATCAGGCGCAGATGCCCAACCTCAAGCTCTTCACCACGGCCGGCTGGCCCTTCACGAAGTACGCCGACCTCTCGGGCACGGCGGTCGTGATCGCCGAAGGCGCGAGCGCGTCCGAGGTCTCCACGATGCTCAACGCCGTCGGGCGCTTCGCCGCACAGACGGGCGCCGTGGGCGAGCACGTGCGCGTGGTCTCGTCGACCGCCGATCGGGCGGCCGCCGAGCGCGATCTGCTCGTGATCGGCCGCGTCTCGACGAAGATGAGCGACATCAATGCGCAGAACGCGCTTGAGCTCCGCACGAGCGTTGAGCGGGCCGTTGCGAGCCGCAGGGCCCTCGAGGAGTCGCTGCAGGCCCCGGCTGCGGGCGTGATGGCCGAACCCGTCGCCGCGATCGTGGGGTTTGAGTCGCCGCTCAAATCCGGGCGCAGCGTCGTCGCGCTCCTCTCCGAGGGGCCGGCGAGCTCGCTTGAACTCAACGCCCGCCTGGCGAGCCAGCAGGCGCTCATGAACCTCTCGGGCACGACCGCCGTGATCGCGGGAGACGCCGCCGCCTCCTTCACCGTGGGCGAGCGCTACACCGTGGGCGACCTCCCCTGGTACCACACCGTCTGGATGAAGCTCTCGAGCCACCCGGGTTGGCTCGCGCTCTGCGCGATCCTCTCGGCCCTGGCGATCGGCCTCTCGGTCTTCCTCTTCATGCGCCGCTGGGTCGGGAGGCGTGAATGATGTCTGAGAAGCTCTTGAACAGCATGATGCGCACCATCCTCAGCGCGGCCGCGGCCGCCGTGCTCTTCGTCTCGGCGGGCTCCGCCGCGGCCTGGGGCCTTTGGGACGACTTCAAGACCGCCAACGTCGAGAAGGCCCGCGTCGTCGACTATTCCGACCTGCGCCGCATCACGACGAGCGAAGGACAGTCCTACGCGCTCTTCTTCGCGCTCGTCGCGAACGACCGCACGACATTCGCCGGGCTCCTCGAGTGGACCGAGAAGAACCTCTCGGGCGGGGACCTCACGAAGACGCTCCCCTCCTGGCTCTGGGGCCAGACGGGCGGCGGCTGGGGCGTGATCGACACCAACAACGCCGCCGACAGCGACATGTGGATCGCCTGGTGCCTCCTCGAGGCCGGGCGCCTCTGGAATGAGCCCGCCTACACGGAAAAGGGCCGCGCCATGATGGCGCTCCTCAAGAAGGAGGTGCGCGACGTGAGGAACCTCGGCCGCGTGATCCTCCCGGGGCGCGTGGGCTTTGAGGACAAGGACGGCTCGGTGAAGCTCAACCCCTCCTACTACCCGCTCTTCATCCTCAAGCGCTTCGCGCTCGAGGACGCCTGGTGGAATTCCGTCTACGACGGGTCGCTCGCGATGCTCGTGCGCTCCTCGCCCTCGGGGTTCGCTCCGGAATGGGCGAAGTTTGCGCCCGACGGGCGCTACGTCGTGCCCGACGGTACGGACTATCACGAAGGCTCCTACAACGCGATCCGCACGTACCTCTGGGCCGGCATGATGTCGCCCGAAGATCCCGCGCGCCCGGCGCTTGTGCGTCAGTTCGCTCCGATGGTGGAGGCGACGCGCGCGCTCAACTTCCCGCCCGAGAAGACCGACGTCGTCACGGGCGACGCGGGCGAACCGGGGCCGGACTACTTCGGCGCCTGCGTACTTCCTCTCCTGGGCGACGGGCGCACGGCAGGCCTCATCCGCACGGTGCTCACGCGCGAGGGCGTCCGCAGGGACCGCTACTACGGCAACGTCCTCATGCTCTACGGCCTCGGATTCGACGAAGGCCGCTGGGCCTTCGACCCCGACGGGCGGTTGGTCGTCCGCATTGAGGAGGCGCGGAAATGACGGCGCCGCAGCAAATGGACAAAGAAAACGCCTCCGTTGAGGCGAGCGCGCAGACCCCGGCGCATTCGAAAGGCCTGCGCGCCGGGTTCGGCTTCGGCTTCGGCTGGCAGGGGCTCGGCGCCTGGAACCTCTACTTCCTCGCGAAGATGGGGCTCGCCTCGGCGGGGTACCTCTCGCTCAACCTCCTCTGGAACGCGGTGCTCGCCGCCGCGCTCCTCATTCCGATTCCCTGGCGCCCGGTGCGGTGGCTGAGGACGCTCGCCGCGTTGGTCGCCGCCGTGCTGCTCCTCTGGAGCGAAAGCTGGCTCCCGGGCTGGGAGAGCATCGAGCAGAACGCAGGCGGCATCAAGGGCTTTTCCGCCGCCTACGTGATGGAGCTCGCGCTCGACTTCATCAACTGGCAGATGGTCGGGTGGGGCGTCTTCGGCGTTCTCCTCTACGTGCTCTTCAAGGATGCGGTCCGCATCACCGTGATCACGCTCTGCTGCTTCGTCGGCATGGCGATGACGCCCCTCTTCGAGGCGCTGCGCGCCGACCCGACGCCCCTCGAGGATGCGGTGATGGCCGAGGCCGCGCCTGCGGCTCAGGGCAAGGTGAGCGACAGCAAGACCGTCGAGGAGTGGTATCAGGCCTTCCTCAACTATGAGAAGGAGCGCCGCGCGGAGCTCCCGACCGGCATTCCGGAGAAGGACGTGCCGTTCGACATCCTGTTGGTCAACGTCTGCTCGCTCGCGAACGACGACCTCGCCGCGGTGAATCTCGACACGCACCCGGTTCTGAACCGCTTCAACGTCCGCTTCGACCGCTTCAATTCGGCCACGTCCTATTCGGGCCCGGCCGCCCTGAGGCTCCTCACGGGTGCCTGCGGTCAGCCCTCGCACAACGATCTATACGGCGAGCGGCGCACCGAGTGCGAAACCCTGAACCGTCTCGGGGCCTTGGGCTACACGCAGCACCTGATGCTCGACCATTCGGGCGAGTACGACAACTTCCTGCAGACGCTGCGCGACAAGACGGGCCTCGCCGCTCCGCTCGAGACCGCCGGGAAGCCGATTCCGGTCCGCTACATGGGTTTTGACGACGAGGAGATCTCCGACGACCTCGCGCTCCTGCGCTTCTGGCAGCGCACGATCACGCGCGCCAAGGAGAAGCGCAGCGTCACCTTCATGAACCTCATTTCGCTCCACGACGGCAACCGCCTGCCGCGCCATGGGCGCTCCGAGCCCTTCAAGCCGCGCGCCAAGCGGTTCCTCGACGACCTCTCAGTCTTCATGCGCGAGCTCGACCGTTCGGGCCGCCGCGTGATGCTCGTGATCGCGCCGGAGCACGGCGCGGCCGTGCGCGGCGACCGCATCCAGGCGCCGCGCCTGCGCGACATCCCGACGCTGCGCATCACCGAGGTGCCGGTGCTCGTGAAGTTCTTCGGCGTGAAGGGCCTCCCCGACCAGCCGATCCACGTCACGAGCGACACGAGCTGGCTCGCGCTCACAAGCCTCATCGGCCGCACGCTTTCGACCAACTTCTTCTCGAAGAAGGGCGGCGCCGTGCCGCTTCAGGACCTCGTGAAGGACCTCCCCGAGACGCACCCCGTTTCGGAGAACGGGTCGGCGAAGATCCTCGAGATGAAGGGCGTCGAGTATCTCAAGAGGAACGACGGCGACTGGAAGCCCTACGGCAAGTAGTACCGCAGGAGCGCCGCAGTGCCTGAACTCCCGGAAGTTGAGGTGACCCGCCGCGGGCTCGTCCCCGCCGTCCTCCACCACGAGGTGGCGGGGGCGGCGGTGCGCTGCCCGATGCTCCGCGCGCCGGTTCCCGACCTCGCGCGCCTCCTCACCGGGCGCACGCTCGCTTCGCTCGAGCGCCGCGCCAAGTATTTGGTCTGGCGTTTTGAAAAACCGGGCCTGCCGCCTGGGTGGCTCGTCACGCACATGGGCATGAGCGGCTCCTGGCGCATCTGGCCCGCAAACGGGCCCATCCCGGCGCCCGGCCGCCACGACCACATCGACATCGACTTCGGCGACGTGGTGCTGCGCTACACCGATCCGCGCCGCTTCGGCGCGGTGCTCTGGTTCGACGTTGATCCCTACGGGCTCCCGCCCCTCGCCAAGCTCGGGTTCGAGCCCTGGGACGCGCGGCTCACGCCCGAGGTCTTCGAGGAGCGCCTGCGCCGCACGCACCGCTCGATCAAGGAGACGCTCCTCTCGGGCGACGTCGTGGTGGGCTGCGGCAACATCTACTGCTCCGAGGCTCTCTGGGCCGCCCGGATCCGGCCGACGCGGCCGGCGGACGGGCTCTCGCTCGCGGCTGCCGGCCGCCTTCTCGGCGCTGTCAGAAGCGTCCTCGAGCGCGCCGTCGCCGCGGGCGGCTCGACGCTCCATGACTTTCACGGGCCCGAAGGCGAAACCGGGTGGTTCCCGCTCTCCTCAGCGGTCTACGGGCGCGAGGGCGAACCCTGCCCGTCGTGCGGGCGGCCGGTGAAGCGCATCGAGCAGGGCGGCAGGAGCACCTTTTGGTGCCCGCACTGCCAGCACTGAGCCTTCGCGCATGAAATGGAGGTTCGGGCTTGGGGTGCCCCGAATCGACAACGGCGCCGCAGCGGCGCCGTCGGAGGCGCTGCGGCGCGGGTCACGGAGCTTCACCTGAAGCGCCCTCGCGCAAGGAGGGCTCGTACGGTCACGCGCAGTACACGTCCGCGGTGGAAAGGTCCTCCACCGGGCAGTAGATGCCGTCCTTCGTCACGCGGCACTTCGCGCGCAGCGCGGGCGGGACCCAGGCGAGGTCCTCCACGGGCTTCTCCGTCTTCTCAAACACCAGAAGCGCCTCTGTGTCGTCGGCGCTTGCGCGCCGTCCGATGAAGCCCGGCGTGCGCGTGTCGTCGAATCCCGGGCGGATCTCCGCGCGGTAGAGCGCGCTCGAGTAGAGGACCTGCTTCACGGCGTAGTCGTTCTCGGGCTGCGGCGTGACGGAAAGCCGCGACTCGGTCGTGAATTCGACGGGTTCGAGCACCTCCGGGTCGTCGAACCGGTGCTCGGTCCAGCGCACGGGGAAGGCCGCAAGCACGGCTCCCCAGGGGGTGATGAGTTCGTTCACCATGAGGCCGTAGACGAGGTCGCCCGCCGTCACGGGCGGCAGGGGCAGCGTGAGGCGCTGCCGGACCGGGGCGTTCCTGAGCGCCTCGAGGTACTCGGCGAGCGGCACGGTGGGAAGGGGATCCCGGACGTAGCGCATGGCGCAATGGGCTCCTTTGGAGAGATTCAGTGGGAGACGGCTGCTGCTGCGGCCGCCGTTCCCGGTATTTTAAGACGTCCGGGCACGAAAAAGGACATGAAAAAGGGGCGCCCCGGACTCGTGCAGTCCGGAGCGCCCCAGGCTCGGAAAAACCTTTTCACGAGCCGCCCCGCGTCGGGTCCTCAGGGAGGACCCGGGCGGGAGGGCTGCATGCCGTTAGTGAGCCGGATGGATCGGGATCACCTTCGGGGAGTTCTCGGCGTCCTTCTTGGCGAAGGACTTCATCCACATGTACATGCCGTAGATGATCGCGAGCGAGACCACGATGCAGACGGCGCTGTAGCCCGGAGCTTCGGCGAAGTTGACGGCGCGGTAGAAGATCGTCGCGGCGGTGTAGCCGAGGACGCAGCACCACGTGCCCGAGAAGATCGTCCAGGCGGTGCCGACTTCACGCCAGACCGCAGCGATGGCCGCGCAGCAGGGCATGTAGAGGAGAACCATCAGGAGGTAGGCGAAGGCGGCCGACTGGGAACCGAAGAATTCCTTGATCGTGTCGATCGTGCCGGTCGTGACTTCCTGGTCTTCAGCAGCGGCTTCCGTATCCGAGAGGTCGCCCACTTCGATGCCCATCGGGTCGGCGAACGCGCTGCCGAGGTCCTTCAGGTTGTCGATCGTGGTGTTGACGGCGTCGGAGAAGATCGAGCTGAGCGACCAGCCTTCTTCTTCCTCAGGAGCGGCTTCTTCAGCCGTCGCTTCGCCTTCGGGCTTGGCGGCGGCATCAGCCTTGGCGGCTTCCTCGGCCTTGGCGGCGGCGATGCCGTCATAGAGGGAGTTCAGCGTACCGACCACGGCTTCCTTCGCGAAGACGCCGGTGAAGACGCCCACGGCGGCAGGCCAGTTCTGCTCAGTCACGCCCATCGGCTGGAAGATCGGAACGATCGTGCGGCCGATCTGCGAGAGGACGGACTTGTCGGAGTCCTCGTTGCCGAACGTGCCGTCGGTGCCGAGGGAGTTGAGGAACGCGAGGACGCCCACGATCACGACGATCACCTTGCCGGCGCGGAAGAGGAACGTCTTGAGGCGGTCCCAGGTGCGCAGCATCACGCCCTTGAAGGTCGGGATGTGGTACGGCGGGATCTCCATCACGAAGGCGCTGGCGGCGCCCGGCAGGGCGGAGCGCTTCAGCAGGAAACCCGTGAAGACCGCGGCGACGATGCCGATGATGTAGAGGAGGAACACGACGTTCTGACCGTTGGTGGGCCAGAAGGCGGTCGCGAAGAGGACGTACACCGGGAGGCGGGCGCCGCAGGACATGAACGGCGTCATCAGAACCGTGATGATGCGGTCGGAGGCGCGGTCCATCGTGCGGGTCGCCATGATGGCGGGCACGTTGCAGCCGAAGCCGACGATGAGCGGCACGAAGGCCTTGCCCGGGAGACCCAGGGCGCGCATCAGGCGGTCCATGACGAACGCGGCGCGGGCCATGTAGCCGGAGTCCTCAAGCACGGCGAGGAAGAGGAACAGGAAGAAGACCGGCGGAATGAAGGTCGAGACCGTCTGGATGCCGCCGCCGATGCCGGTGGCGAGAATCGCGATGAGCCAGTCCGGAGCGCCGATGTTTTCGAGGAGGACCGTAAAGCCGTCCACGAAGATGCCGCCCACGAGGATGTCGAAGAAGTCGATGAAGCTGCCGCCCAGATTCTGGGTGAACAGGAACATGACGTACATGATGAGCAGGAAGATCGGGAGGCCGAGCCAGCGGTTGAGCACGACGCGGTCGATCTTGTCGGTCATCGTCTGCGAGGCCTGTCCGAGGCGGACGATCGCCTTCTCGGCGACCTTCGAGACGAAGCCGTAGCGGGCGTTGGCGATGGCGATGTCGAGGTCGCCGTTCATCTTCTCGTCGAGGTCGTTGACGATCTTTTCAACTTTTTCGACGTTCACGCCGGTGAGCTTCTCGCCGAGGCCTGGGGCCTTTTCCATGAACTGGCTGGCGAACCAGGCCGGACGGGCGACGCCCTGGCTCTGGAGGTTGTCGGCGACGCGGTTGATCGTCTGGGTGATCTGTTCGTCGAACTCAACCTGCATCGGCGGGACGGTCGGACGCTCGAGGAAGTTGACGAGCACGTCCTTGAAGTCCGTGAGGCCGGCTTCGCGCGAGGCGACGATGCCGACCACCGGGCAGCCGAGCTCTTCCTGGAGCTTCTCGAGCTTGATCTCGAGACGGTGCTGCTTGGCGATGTCGAGCATGTTCACGACGACGATCATCGGAACCTGCATTTCGATGAGCTGAGCCGTGAGGTAGAGGTTGCGCTCGAGGTTCGAGGCGTCGACGATGTTGATCACCGCTTCGGCTTCGCCCGCGAGGACGTAGTCGCGCGCGACGCGTTCGTCTTCGCCCGACGAGGCCGCCGGGGTGATGGAGTAGATGCCCGGAAGGTCGACGAGCTCGATCTTCTCGTTGCGGTATTCAAAGTTGCCGGTCTTCTTGTCGACCGTGACGCCCGGCCAGTTGCCCACGCGCTGGTGGGAACCCGTCAGGGCGTTGAAGAAGGTGGTCTTGCCGCAATTCGGATTGCCGACCACGCATACGATGTGCTGAGACATTTTGGTCCTAGTAGAGAGAAGTTCCTGCTTACCGAGGGAGGTGCGCGGAATCAGAGCTTTTCGACTTCCATCAGGGTCGCTTCATCGCGGCGCACGCTGATGAAGCTGCCGCGGACGCGGATTTCGATCGGATCGCCCAGGGGAGCGATGCGGACGACCTCAAAAGACGTGCCGGGTGTGGCGCCGAGCATGACGAGACGGCGGCGGTACTCGGGATGCTCCTTGCCGAAGCCGACGATGCGGCCCTTGGAGCCGACGGGCAGTTCTTTCAGATACATGATGTCCTCGAACTAAGGTGTTTTTTTAGTAGACGTAGATTTTTTGAGCGACCGTGTAGTTGACGGCGATTCGGCAGTCGCCGACGGCAACGAGCAGCGGTTCGTCCTTGGAGGCCTGCAGAATGCGCACGGTGCTGCCGACGCGCACGCCGAGGTCTCCGAGATGGCTGATCTCAGCGTCGGGAAGCTTCATCCGCGCGACCGTGGCCGGTTCATTCAGACCGAGCGTGGTCAGGATGCGGATTTGTTTCGGTTCCGACATGGGGGAATGTCCTTGTTGCAAGTTGTGACAGTGCGCATAGTAACGAGAACACTTTGTATTTGCAAACTCAGGAAACCCTCCATTCGGGGGATCCTGATGTATCCCCGCAAGGTCTTTCGGCTCCTGCGGCGGCGGCGAGCTCACGGGTAATGAGAATGAAACGCCTTGTTCTTCCGGGGCTTTCCCCGTGGAGATTTTCCCCAACGCCGAAAAGGGGGCAGGCACCGTGGGTCAAAGCGAGACGCAAAAGGAGATGAGAGAAAAACGTTGACTCTCTTAACGAAAAGCAACAATCCGCAAGGGTTGTGCGTCGTCATGGGCTCTCCGCCCGGGGCTAGACGAATCCGCGCGGACCCAAGCAGGCAAAGAAAAGCCCGCGCCGCCGGTGAGGGCTGGTGCGGGCTCAATCGTGCTGAGTAGAGCGCGGCGGTGCGTGAGGGCGGACCGTCAGCGGCCGGAGGACTTCGCGGCGGGAGGACGGTCCGACGCCCGGGGAGCAGAGGCCGCGGGGGCGGCGTCCTGAGCGGGCGTCGTGCCTTCGTGCTGGGGGGCGGCCGCCGGGGAGGCGGGGTGGGAGGACGTCCCCACGGGCTCCTCGGGGTCGGGCCGGACGCCGCGGGCCGCACCCATGACGGTGAGGACCACTTCGCCCGCGCCCTCGACCACGTCCTTCATGGCGGCGATCCATTGGTCGATGCGCTCCATGAAGAGCCTGAGGGTCTTCTTCGACTCGTCGGGGGCGGCGAGGAAGAGCCCGCCCGCCGCGATGAGGACGACGGCGGCGAGCCCGAGAAGAAGCGCTCCGGCAAAGAGGAGGAGTGAGAGCGCGGCTGCGGAAAGAAGCAGGGCGGCGAGTCCCTGCGTGATTTTGAGCCAGAGCTTCATGTTCCTCCTTTGTCAGTTCGCTTCCCTTAAAGCACGCGGCGGTGCTGCGCGAGGTGCACGGCCAGGAAGAGAGTGTAGGCGACGCCGAAGATCACGTGGGCGCGCACGCCCCGGAAGGCGAGGACGCCGAGCGAGAGCGCGAGCGTGCCGAGCATCAGGCGGTTCTGCGTCACGCGGCGGGTGCGGCCGCCGCGGCCCTTCACTTCGTCGGGGGCGACGATCGGGGCGGCGAGGTCGAGCGCCTTGACGGCGCCTTTCTTCGCAAGGGCGAGCACGCCGCCCGCGGTCTTCACGACCGTTTCGCGGCAGGCGCAGGTCTTCTCAGGAGCGGCGTGCGCGGTCGAGCCCTCGGTTTCGAGGGCGGCGGCTTCAGCCTCCGCGGCCGGGGCCTCTTCGTCCTCAGGGAGGAAGAAGGCGGCCGCGGCGAGGAGCGCCTCGGCGTTGGTCTTCTCTTCGTCCCAGGTGACGAGGAGGCTGCCGACGCGCGGATTCACCTCGACCGAGGTGATCCCGTCAAAGCCCGAGATCATGTCGGTGAGGGACTTCACCTCATCGGCCGTGAGGCCTTTGAGCGAAGCGTGGCGGATGCGGGCGCGCCCGTGGGTGACGGAGCGCACGAAGGTGCGGGGGTCGAGCATCGTTGTTGTTTCCTTCGTGAATTGGGTTGGATCAGGCGGCGGAGTCCGCTTCCGTGAAGGGGAGCTTCACGGGCGTTTCGCTCTGGGGCGCTTCGCTCGCAAGGTGGTTGATCGTGCGGCGCATGTTCGCTTCGATCTCGCAGACCGCCTCGGAGAAGCTCTTCGAGGCGCCGAGGGTCGGGCGCATCGCGTTGAGGCAGACGCCGATCGTCGTCGCGTTGTGCAGCAGCGCTCCGATCGCCGGCATCAGGAAGCCCGTGAGGCCGCCTGCGAGGAAGCAGGTGTTGAGCGACACCGAGACGGCGAAGTTTTCGCGGATGCGGCCCATCGTGGCGCGACCGAGTTCGATCGCGGTCGGGAGGTCCATGAGGTTGTTGCGCGTCAGAACGACGTCGGCCACTTCCTGAGCGATGTCCGTGCCGTCGCGCAGCGTCGCGCCGACGTGCGCCGCGGAGAGCGCGGGCGAGTCGTTGATGCCGTCGCCCACCATCAGCACGCGGCAGCCTTGAGCCTTGAGCTCAAGCACGTGGCGCGCCTTGTCCTGCGGCAGAACCTGAGCGCGGTAGCCGTCAAGCCCGAGGCGTGCGGCGACGTGCGCGGCCGTGCGGTTGTCGTCGCCCGTGAGCATCAGGATGCGCTTGATGCCGCGCTCGCGCAGGGCCTTGACGGCCGCGGCGGCTTCAGGACGAACCGGGTCTTCGATGCCGAGGACGCCGGCGAGGCGCCCGCCCACGGCGAGGTAGAGGATCGACTTGCCTTCCTGGGCGAGACGGTCCACTACGGGCTGCGCGACGTGCAGGTCGATGCCCTCGTCTTCGCCGACGAAGTGGCGGCTGCCGAGGAAGCACTTGCGCCCGCCCACGGCCGAGCAGATGCCGTGCGCCACGACGTAGCGGACTTCGGTGTCGTGCGCTTCGTCGTCATGGAAGACGCCGCGCTCCTGGGCCTGACGCACGATGGCGCGCGAGACCGGGTGCGGGAAGTGCTCTTCGAGGCAGGCGGCGAGGCGCAGCAGCTCCTCTTCGTCGAATTCGCCGTCCACGGGGACGACGTCGGAGAGCACCGGCTGGGCCTGCGTGAGCGTGCCCGTCTTGTCGAAGACCACCGTGTCGACTTCGGAGAGCGCCTCGAGGTAGCGGCCGCCCTTCACGAGGACGCCCTTTTCGGTGCCGTTCTTCATCGCGGTGAGGATGGCGAGCGGCGTCGCGAGACGCAGCGCGCACGAGTAGTCCACCATCAGCACGGAGGCCGTGCGGGTAAGGTTGCGCGTGAAGAGGAAAACCAAGCCCGCAAGGAGGAAGTTGTACGGGACGATCGCGTCGGCGAGGCGCTCGGCCTTGCCCTGGATGCCCGCCTTCGCGGCTTCACTGTTCTGAATGAAGCTCACGATCTGCGAGAGACGCGAGGCGTCGCCCATCGCGGTCGGACGAATGTCGATCTCGCCGTCTTCAACGACGGTGCCCGCGAAGACGCTGCCGCCCTGTTCGCGGTGAACGGGGAGCGGTTCGCCCGTCATCGTCGCCTGGTTGACCGAGGCGTCGCCGGAGACGACCACGCCGTCGACCGGGATGACGGAGCCCGAGCGGACGACGACGAGGTCGTCCTTCGTGAGCTCGGAGAGCTGCTTCTGCACGAGCTGGCCGTCCGCGGCGCGCACCCAGACCTGGTCCACCTTGATCGCGAGCTGGTCGGCGAGCGAGGCGAGGCTCTTCTTGCGGGTGTAGCGCTCGAGCATGTCGCCCAAGCCGAGGAGGAGCGTGAGCAGACCCACCGTCCCGAAGTCGAGGCGGATCAACGAAACGAGGATCGCCGCGGCGTCGAGCACGGAGACGTTCAGGCGCCCGCGGAAGATGTTCTTCACGCCCTCAATGAGGTACGGGATCGAATCGAGAACGGCGTTGCCGATGTTGATGATCGACGGGAAGAAGGGGCGCAGGAACACGTAGCGCGCGAGACTCGAGAAGTCGAGCTCGGCGTCCTCTTCGGAGACGGCCGGCGCTTTGCCGGGCTGGCGCGTAAGCGCGGCCTTGCCGAGAGCCTGGCCCGCCTGCGAGGCCTGAGCGGCCGTGCGCGAGAGCGAGAAGAACGCCGGGAAGAGGCGCTCGAGGATCGAGCGGACGCGGCCGAAGAAGTTGAGCACCGGCATGTTCGTGAAGCCGCGCTCGATCGCACCGAGGGTGGTCGAGACGAGGCCCGGACCCATGCGGCGGCGCGCCTCCTCAAGGTCGAGGGGCATGCCGCGGGCGGCTTCCTCACGGTCGGCGCGGGCGACGACGGCGCGGCCCGGACGGGTGATCGGCGGGTTCTTGACGAGGTCGGCGAAGTAGGCCGCGGTGCGGCGCTTCGTTTCGGCGTCGGCGACGGTGAGCGTGACGCTGCCCGTGAGCGGATTCACCGTCAGGCCGGTGACGCCGGGCACCCGGGCGAGTTCGTCGGCGATGATCACCGCGCTCGCGTGGGAGAGCGTGTTCGCGGTCTTCCAACGCTCGCGGTTGCCGACGGCGTGCTTCAGATAAAACTGCATGAAGAATGCCTCTCTCTTCTGAGGGCTCCCGCGGGCGTCCGAGCGCCTGCGCGGGGCTTGCAATTCGAAATGACGGTTCCGGAGTGGGCCGCACTGAGCGGGCCGCAAAGGGGACCACAACGTGAAGGCCCGGGGGAGGAGCCCTTTTCCCTGCGGATAGGGGCTCCCTCGGGCGTCCGGCCGCGTCTCGTGCGGCCTCGGGAGGAATCAATACGGGACGCGGAGTGTGAAAAAGGCCTTCCGCCGAGCGGGCTCGGACCGAAGGCCTTCTACTGCCTCAAGGGGGGAGCATTCAGAGCTCCCTCATGGGACGCGTCCTGCAGATGTTCCTGCGACTGCCTGAAGGATCAGCAGTTCGTCTGGGCGGCGGGGGCGGCTTCAACGGCGGCGGCCTCAGCCTTTTCCTTCGTTTCCTTCTTCTCCTGCGACTTCACCTGGGCTTCGGCGACGACGTCGGCGATGTCTTCCTTGACGCCTTCAACGGCGGCGAGGGCCTTGTCGCGCAGGTCGATGCCCGAGGCGATGAGGTCGGTGGCGAGCGGCTTCACCGAGAGCTTGCCGCGGGAGACGGCCATGGCGCCGAGAGCGCCGACAGCGAGACCGCCGAGGAAGAAGAGACCGTACTTGACATTCTGATTCATGACCATTTTCTTACCGTTCCACGAAATGTTGATTGGTTTTGGTTGGAGGATTCGTCGGACCGGGGTCGTCTGCGCAACAGGCTCGCGACCTTCGGAACGTTGGAGGGCGGTTCTGGGGAACCGCTCCCGGATGCGTTCGATCCGGGACAGAGGAGCGGGGAAATGCTCTTCTGCGGGGAAACGTCGTCCGGAACGCTCGAAAACCGCTCCGTTGCGGGCCGCTCTTTCATCCGTGCGGCCTTCCGACAAGCGAAATGTTACCCCACTCAAAACGATTTGTCGGACGCTGAAAACTTGAACTAGGAACAATTCGCAATCCAGGAAATCCCCTAGGTGACACATCCGATGGCGGGATGCGAATTGATCGCGTTACACGTCTTTATGATGGTTTCATGTATTTGAAATAACAGGAAATTTGATTCTGTGTGGAGATGATTTTACTATGACAACCATTCTCAAGTGCATTGAGCAAAATGTGTAAATGTTTGTAAAGACGTTCTGAAGAGAGAATTGCCGGGCGCTTTTGCGGAACTTGGGGCGCGCCTTTTGCGCGCAGACGACCGGATGCTCGGACGCCGGGATCGAAGGGTGGGGCGGGTGGGACGGATGGGCAGTGCGGTCCGTCAGCCGACGAGCTCGAGAGGTTCTTCGACGAGCTCGGGGAGAGCGCCGCAGCCGGCGTGGGCGTCGCGGAAGCGGAAGCTCCGGAGCACGGGAGCGGCGTCGGCGAGCGAGAGGATGAGGTAGGAGGCGCGCGGGTCGTGGGCGTGGCGTCGGTCCTCGAGCGACGGGCGCGCCGGGGTCGCCGGGTGGGAGTGCCAGTTCCCGAGGAGTTCGAGCCCTTCGGCGCGGATCGCCTTGAGGGCGGCGAGCTGCGCTTTCGGGTCGATCGTGAAGTGCGCGGGCGAGGCGTGCGCATTAGGGAGCGGAATGATCCGCACCACTTCGCGCACGTCCCCGTCAAGCGCGCGGCCCGCGGCGAGGCCGCACGCTTCAAGCGGCGCCTCCGAGCGGGCGTGCCCGAGCATGCGGTTGAATTCGGCGCGGGGGATGCGGATCATGCGGACGGAGGCGGCTTAGAGGACCTCGGCCGTGTTCTGACCAAAGGCGCTCGACTGACAGACGGAGGGAAGAGTGGCGCCGTAGGCGTAGCGCTTGACGGCGTCGCCGTGGAGGAGTTTGGTGTTGAACCTCATTTGTGGGCAATCCTGAGCGTTGGGTTGGAGCGGGTTGCGGCGGGTTGACTGCTGCGCGCGGGTGCACGCCGTCGATTCTTCCCACAAGGTTATCCGGGGCGGCGTGCCGCCCGCCGGGTAATACCTCAGAGATCGGGCGGAAGAACGTTGCGCCGGAGTCAGCGGATGTGCGGGCGCGTTGGGGAGATTCCCGAACGGGGAGGCCGTATACGACGAAGGGCTCCCCTTTGGAGGAGCCCTTCGCTGAGGGCGGATGCGCTGCGCCCGTCGTGGAGATTGAGGGCGTCAGCCTTCCTTGGAGGCCGCCTTCAGGGTCTCCGCGAGCCCCGCCTGCGGCGCGGCGTCTTCCGGGAAGATCTTCTTGCCCGGATGGCGCTTGCGGTAGTCGGCAAGAAAGCGGGCGATGCGGTTGATCGCGTCCCGGAGCTCCCATTCGTAGGGGAGGAACACCATGCGGAAGTGGTCGGGCTTGGGCCAGTTGAAGCCCGTGCCCTGCACGAGCACGACGTTCGTCGCCTCGAGGAGCTCCTTGAAGAACTCGCGGTCGTCCTCAATCGGATAGACGTCCGGGTCGAGCTTCGGGAACATGTAGAGCGAAGCGGTCGGGCGCACCACCGAGACGCCCGGAATGGCCGAAAGCATCTCGTAGGCGATGTCGCGTTGGCGGCGCAGGCGTCCGCCCTCGCCGACGAGGTCATTGATCGACTGGTAGCCGCCCAAGGCCGTCTGAATGGCGTACTGGCCCGGGACGTTGGCGCACAGGCGCATGTTCGAGAGCATGTTGAGGCCCTCGATGAAGTCCTTCGCGTTGCTCTTGTCGCCCGAGATCACCATCCAGCCCGCGCGGTAGCCGCAGGCGCGGTAGGCCTTCGAGAGCGAATTGAAGGTGATCGTGAGGACGTCGTGCGAGAGCGCGGCCATCGAGGTGTGCTTCACGTCGTCGTAGAGGATCTTGTCGTAGACCTCGTCGGCGAGAATCACAAGGCCGTTCTCACGCGCGACCTGAATGATGTCGAGGAGCACCGAATTCGGGTAGAGCACGCCCGTGGGGTTGTTCGGGTTGATGACGACGATGCCCTTCGTGCGCGGCGTCACCTTGGCGCGGATGTCCTCGATGCTCGGAATCCAACCCTTCTCCTCGTCGCAGAGGTAGTGCACGGGCTTCGCGCCCGCGAGGCTCGTCACGGCCGTCCAGAGCGGGTAGTCGGGCATCGGAACGAGCAGTTCGTCGCCCTGGTCGAGCAGCGCGTTCGTGGTGAGCGCGATGAGGTCCGAGGCGCCGTTGCCGAGGTAGATGTCGTCAAGCGTCACGCCTTCGATCTGCTTGTCCTGCGTGTAGTGCATCACCGCCTTGCGCGCGGCGAAAAGCCCCTTGCTGTCGGAGTAGCCCGAGGAGTTCGGCAGGTTGTAGATCATGTCGCGCATGACCTCTTCGGGCGGATCAAAGCCGAAGACGGCGAGGTTGCCGATGTTGAGCTTGATGAGGCGCCGCCCCTCTGCCTCCATCTGCTTGGCCTTGTCCATGATCGGACCGCGTATGTCATAGAGGACGTTGTCGAGCTTGGAGGACTTTTTGATCTCTTTCATTGGCTTTCCTTTTCACGTGCACCGGTGTCTCGGGCGGAGGCGTTCGATGACGATAGCACCGGGCGGGCGGCGGCGGCCTGAGTAAAAGACGGTAGATACCCGCGGCCGTCGTCCTCAGCCCGGGAGGTCGGCGCGCCCCACGCCAAGCGCCGGAAAGTCCCGCTCCTCCCCGGGCTCCGGGTGCGAAGAAGGCGTCCGGCCGGGACGGGCGGACGCCTTCGGAAAAGGGACGGGCTTGCGGCGGCTCCCCTCAGATGATGGGGAACCACATGTCGATCGGATCCACGGGCTTCGTGATCGTCGGGTTCCTGCCGCAGACGGGGCAGTTCGGGTCCGAATGCGCGAGATGAACGGTGCGCAACTCCATCGTGAGGGCGTCCACGGTGAGGACGCGCCCGGTGAGGAGTTCGCCGATCCCGAGGACGTACTTGATCGCTTCTGTCGCCTGGATGCTCCCGACGATGCCGGCGAGCGAGCCCAGGACGCCCGCTTCAGCGGTGCTCGGCACGGCGTCCTTCGGGGGCGGGGACTTGAAGGCGCACCGGTAGCAGGGGAGCTTCGGCGCATTCGGGGTCCAGGTCATCACCTGGCCCTTGAAGCCGAGGATCCCGGCGTGGCAGAAGGGCTTCTTCGCGATCACGCAGGCGTCGTTGATGAGGAACTTCGCGGGGAAGTTGTCCGTCGCGTCGATCACGAAGTCGTAGCCGTCGATGAGGTCCATGACGCCGTCGGCCATCACGTATTCGTAGTGGCGGTTCACCTTGACGTCGGGATTGACCGCCTCGATCGCCTTCACGGCAGAGTCGACCTTGGGGCGGCCGATTGAGGACGTCGTGTGGATGATCTGGCGCTGGAGGTTTGAGACATCTACGAGGTCCGCGTCCGCCACGCCGATCGTGCCGACGCCCGCGGTCGCGAGATAGAGCATCGCCGGCGCGCCGAGTCCGCCCGCGCCGATCACGAGGACCTTCGCGTTCATGAGCTTCATCTGCCCGCGGGGGCCGACGCCTTCGAGGAGGATGTTGCGCGAGTAGCGCGCAAGCTGGGCGTTGGTGAAGGGCATGTCAGGCGCCTCCGCCCATGAAGTAGAGGAATTCAACCCGGTCGCCCTCATGGAGCTCGAACGTGTCGAGCGCCTCCTGGTCCACGAAGACGTCGTTCACGACGACGGAGACGTATTCGGGGTTTTCAACCCCGGCGAGCTTGATGAGTTCGGCGACGGTGAGGCCCTTGCGGACCGTGCGTTCCTTGCCGGAGACGACTATCTCCATGCGGTTCTCCTCCTTGAGGCCCTCCTTTGCACCGGAAGGCCGTTGCAGGATGAGAAGCATAGCAACTGCGGGCCCTCTGCGCCGCAGGCCCGCTGCGTGCGCACTCCGCTGAGGCGCTCCCGCCGCGGCCCTGCGGCGCCCCTCGCCGTCTTTCGCCGCCTGTGCTAGCATGCAGCTTACCGACCGGTAAGTAAGGATAGGGAAGTAATGAAGGACGGGAAGACGCGCGGGACTGAGGACGCGCAGCGCGGTTCGCGCGACGCGATTCTGCTTGCGGCCGAGGAGCGCTTCGCCGCCGCGGGCCTCGAAGGCGCCTCGATGCGCGAGATCGCCGAGCGCGTCGGGATCACCAAGGCGGCGCTCTACTACCACTTCAAGGGAAAGGAGGAGCTCTGGCTCGCCGTCTGCGAGCGGCTCGCGAGCGAGCGCATGGCGGCGATCCGACGCGCCGCCGCCTCGTCGCCCGATCCCGTGGTGCGGCTCAAAAACGTGATTTCCGAGATCGTGGACCGGTTCTTCGAGAACCCGAACCTTTCGCTCCTCATCCAGCGCTCGCTCCTCGACCCGGACCCGGAGCGCTCACGCAAGGTCGTGGAGATGGCCTACAGCGGCGCCTTCGGGGTCTTTTATGAACTCTCGGGAGAGCTCGGCGTCAAGACCGACCGGCAGCTCTGGGCGCTCCACGTCGTCGGCATGTGCATCATGCCCTTCGAGGCGCGCGGAATACTGCCGTGGCTCCCCGGTGCGGGCGGCAGCGTCTTCGATCCGGAGCACCTGAAGGCGAGCATCTTCCGGATTCTCTTTCCCGAAGGGACTGCGGGTGTTCGCGAAGGGTGATGCATAAAGCGCAATTCGTAAAGTGAGGCGCCGCAGCCGGTGAGTTCCCGTGGGAATCCGGGCGGCTTCGGCGAAGAGAAGAAGATGACGCACGTTGATGTTGATCAGGTCTGCACGGAGAAGTCGGGCCTCAGGGTTGAAGGCGCGGGAGCAGCCGCGGCGGCGATGACGGCCGCGGTTTTGGCCGCGGCGCTTCTTGCCGGGTGCAGTGAGGAGACGAAGGTCGAGGCCCCGCAGACGCTCCCCGCGGTGGCGGTTGAGATCACACGGGCGGGCCTCGGGCTTCCCTCCGTCGTGACGGCGGCCGGGAGCGTGGTCGCCGACCGGCGTGTCGAGGCCGCAAGCCGCCTGACCGCCTACATCCGCGCCGTGCCCTACAAGGAGGGCGACGCCGTGAAGGCGGGGGACGTGGTGGCGGTCCTCGACGACCGCGACGTGGAGGAGAACGTCCGCGCGGCTTCGGCGAAGGCCGCCAAGGCCCGCGCCGCCGCAAAGGACGCGGAGCTCGACGCCGAGAAGATCTCGGGCCTCTACAAGGAGGGGTTGGTCTCCAACAACGACTGGCGCAAGGCGCTTTTGAACCGTACCGCCGCCGCCGACACGCTCAGAGAAGCCGAGGCGGGGCTCGCCGTCGCGGAGCACCAGCGCGCCTACGCCAAGGTGGCCGCTCCGGTCTCCGGCCGGATCGCGTCCGTGCTGCGGCGCGAGGGCGACCTCGCACTGCCCGGACTTGCCGTCGTCGTGATCGACAGCGAGTCGGACCCGAAGTTTGAGTTCCAGGTGCCGCAGCGCGCGGCCGACGTCGTGCGCCCGGGCGAAAGGGCCGAGGTGGTCGTGGACGGGGTGCCTGGTGTCCTCCCGGGCGAAGTGGAGCGCGTCTCTGGATCCGCCGACCGCGTCTCGAGAAGCTTCCTCGCGCGGGTGAAGTTCGACGCGAAGGACGCCGCCCTCGTGAAGCCCGGCATGTACGGGCGCGTTTGCGTGGCGGCGGGCGAGGCGGCGACGCCCTGGGCGCCCGAATCCGCATTCGCGCGCCGGGGCGGCCTCGAAGGCGTCTTCGTGATCGAGGACGGGCGCGCGGCCTTCCGGTGGCTGCGCACCGGGCGCCGGATGGAGGGCCGCGTCGAGGTCCTGGCGGGTCTCAAGGGCGGCGAAATGCTCGTCGACCGGCCGACCTCGGACGTGAGCGACGGGCGCGCCGTGAAGGTTGAGAAGACCGAAGGAGTCCGGTGATGACGGAGGATGCGGAAAAGAAGCCTGTTTCCCCGGAGGCGGCTTCGGGAGGAACGTCCGGCAAGGCTTCCGGGCAGGTTCTTGAGCAGGCCGGTCTGAAGGGCGGGGCGAAGGTCGAAGAGAAGGCCGAGGAGAGGGCCGAGCAGGCGAAGGACACGCACACGCTCACCGGGCGCATGGCCGGGGCCTTCATCGACTCCAAGCTCACGGTGGTCCTGATGATCGCCGCGATGATCTTCGGCATCTGGGCGGTGATGACCACTCCACGCGAGGAGAATCCGCAGATCACGATGCCCGCGGCGGCGGTGATCGCGGCGCTTCCCGGCGCCGAGCCCGAAGAGGTCGAGATGAAGGTCGTGCGGCCGCTCGAAACCCTCATCAACCAGATCACGGGCGTGGACCACGTCTGGGCCTCGGTCGGGGATTCGGGCGCGGTCCTGATGGTGCAGTTCAAGGTGGGCGAGGAGAAGGAACTCTCGCTCGTGAAGCTCGCCGACCGCATCATGAGTGGACGCGGGGAGCTCCCCGCCGCCGTGGTGGGCCCCTGGATCCGCAGCGCCGACGTGGACGACGTGCCGATCCTCGCCGTCTCGCTCGTCTCGGACAAGTACGGCGACTACGGATTAAAGCGCATCGCGCGTGCGGTGCTCGACAACCTCTCAGGGCTGGAGAACGTCTCCACGGTCGAGGTCGTGGGCGGCCGCGACCGGGAGCTCCTCGTGCGCGTGGATCCCGAACGCCTCGCCGGTCACGGCGTCTCCTTCACGCAGGTGATGCTCGCCCTCAAGGTTTCGAACGTCGCCGGCCCCCTGGGCAAGGTCGTTGAAAACGGCATGGAGAGCTCGATGCGGCTCTCCGACTTCATCGCGGACGCGCAGGCGCTGAAGGACCTCGTCGTGGGCGCCTCGCCCACGGGCGTTCCGGTGCACCTCTCAGACGTCGCCGACGTCGTGGACGGCCCCCGCACGGACCGCACCCACGCCTCGCGCTTCGGCTACGGGCCCGCGGACCCCCGCTGGGCCGACGGCCGCGAAGTCGAGAGCGTGACGCTCGCGGTCGCCAAGCGCAAGGGCTCCAACGCCGTGACGGTGGCGGACGACGCCTTGGCGCGCATCGAGCGCATGAAGGGCTGGGTGATTCCGCAGGACGTCGACGTCGTCGTCACCCGCAACGACGGCGTGAAGGCGAACGACGCCGTGAACACGCTGATCGAACACCTCGCGATCGCCGTGCTGGCGGTGGTCTCCGTGACGCTCGTCTTCCTCGGGTGGCGCGCCGCGACGATCGTCGCCGTGACGGTCCCGCTCATTCTCGCGATCACCCTGGGCGTTGTGGGGCTCTCGGGCTTCACGATCAACCGCCTCACGCTCTATGCGCTCATCATCGCGCTCGGTCTGCTCGTGGACGACTCGATCGTCGTGATCGAGAACATCGTGCGCCACTACGGACTCTCGCCCCTGAAGGGGCGAGAGGACAAGAAGCTCCGCTCGATCGTCGCGCCCGGTGAAATCGGCTCGGCGACGCTTCTCGCCACGATCGCCGTGATGATGGTCTTCGCGTCCCTCATTCCGGCCCTCACGGGGATGCCCAAGCAGTATTTCTACCCTGTGGGCTTCTCCGTCCCGGTGGCGTTGGCCGCGTCCTTCCTCATCGCCTACACGGTGGCGCCCTGGGCGGCGCTGCGCTGGATTCCGCAGCCCAACGTCCGCGTCGAGGCGAAGGCGCCGGACGGCACGGACATTCCGGGCGGGTGGATCGGGCGCCTCTACAGCATTCCGGCTTCGGCGCTGATCGGCCACGTGAACCGCGAGCGGATCTACATCCTCGTGCTCATCCTTCTCATCGGCCTCTCCTTCGCGATGCCCTTGTGGCAGCTCGTGCGCCCCGAAGGCCCGGGCGGCCCCGCCCCCGCCCTGGGCGTCGAGGCCGGGTTCCTGCCGAAGGACAACAAGAACACCTTCAACGTCACGGTCGAGCTCCCGAAGGGCAGTCCCGTCGAGGCGACCGACCGCGCGGTGAGGGACGTCGTGGAGCACGTCCGCACGATCCCCGAAGTCCTCAACTGGCAGAGTTGGTCGGGGCTGGCGGGCGTGGCCGACTTCAACTCCATGATGCGCATGAGTCCCGCCTCAGGCGCCTCCATCGGCGCCGTGCGCGTGAACCTCACCGACAAGAAGACGCGGAAGCGCTCCTCGATCACGATCGCCGCGGATCTTCGTGAAGCGTTGAAGCCCGTCGCCGCACGCTGGCCCGGGAGCACCATCCAGGTCCTTGAAGACCCGCCGGGGCCGCCCCTCAAGGGGACGGTCTACGCGGAGCTCTATGCCGAGGATCCGGCGCTGCTGCGTTGGCTCGCCGACCGAGTGGAGAGCGAATTCAGAAAGACCTACGACATGGTCGAGGTGACGAATTCCGAGAAGGCGGACGTCGTGGAGCACCGGCTCTCGATCGACCGCGAGAAGGCGCTGCGCTCCGGCGTGGTTCCGGCCGTGGCCGCGGCCGAGCTCCGCACCATCGTCGACGGCGGCGTGATCGGCTGGGCGCACGCCCCGGGCGAACGCACGGGAGAGGCGATCCGCATTGAGATCCCGCGCGACCGGCAGTTCGACCCCGAATTCCTCTCGGGCGTGACGGTCCCCGGCTTTGCGGGCGCCCGCGTGCCGCTCTCCTCGATCGTCAAGGTCGAGACGGATGCGGCCCCGCGTCCGATTGAGAAGAAGAACGGCGTGCGCATGGCGGCCGTTGGGGGCGAGCTCGGGCACACGCCCCCGACCTACGCCGTCCTCGACCTCAACGACCGGCTCTCGGGCCTCGCGCTCCCGGGGGGCGGAACGCTCAAGACCGGGAACCTCACCTGGAGCGACGAGCGGCCTGACCTCACCGCCGACCGCGCGGTGCTCCTCTGGCAGGGCGAGAACCGCATGATGCTCGACAGCTACCGTGACCTCGCGAACTCCCTCGTAATCTCCGTGGGCGGGATCTTCCTCATCCTCGTCGCCTACTACCGCTCCTTCGGACTCGCGCTGATCGCGCTCTCCGCGGTGCCGCTCTGCTTCATCGGGATCTTCCCCGGACACTGGCTCCTCAACGTCCAGTTCTCGGCCTCCTCTCTGGTGGGCGTGACGGCCATCTCAGGCGTCGTCGTGAGAAGCTCGCTGCTCATCATCGACTTCGTGATCGACTACCTGAAGGCGGGGCTGCCGCTGCGAGAGGCGCTCATCGACGCAGGTGCGGTACGTCTGCGCCCGATTCTCCTCACGACCCTCGCGATCATCCTCGGGAGCGTGATCCTCATCACCGACCCGGTGTTCGGCGGCTTGGCGATCACGTTCATCTTCGGCACGGTCTTCTCGACCGTCGGGACGATCTTCCTCGTGCCGGTGCTCCTCTCCTACTACTACACGAAGTGGCCCTACAAGGCGCCGGAGGCGTGAGGGTGCGCACTGAAGTCCTTCTCGAGTCCGTCTAGAGTCCTTTTCGAGACCTTCTCATCCGCTCATTCCTTCACGAACATGGGGGCGGGCGCCGCACGTCGGCGCCCGCCGTCACCGAGGGGCGGCGGCAAGCCTTCGCCGCGGTGGGGCTGTCCTTTTGGGCGACTCGGTCCTGATCTCGCTCGCCTGCCTCGGCATCGCGCCGCGATCAAGGCGCATCCGGAGGTCTTCGCCGCCGTGCGTATCGTGGGCGGCCTCCATCTCGCGTGGCTCGGCGGCCATGCACTCTGGGACGCCTTCGCAAAGCCGAGGCTCGCGGCGAAGGCGGCGGCGGGCAAACCCGCGATCCTCTCCGCCGGGAAGGCGGCTCCCGGGAGCGCCGCGTCCATCCCGCCGTGGCGGGCCTTCCGGACCGCACTCCTCCTTTCGCTCACGAACCCCAAGGCGATCCTCTTCTATCTGGCGTTTTTCGTGCAGTTCATCGACGAGGCCTACCCGCATCCGTGGGTGCCGTACCTGATCCTCGCCTCGATCCTGCAGTTTTGGTCCGTCAGCATCCTCTCCTTTCTCGTCACGGCCGGGGCCGGTGCCCTGCGGCGCATCGCGCGCCACCCCTGGGCGGTCAAACTCGGGACCCTCTGCCTCGGCACGCCGCCGCGAAGCTCATCTTCGGCGCCTGAGCAGCCTGCGGCCGCCCGTGAGAAAGCCTCACTGAACCCATTCCCGATCGTGCGTTTCAAGCGCCGGCCGGCGGGCGCTATACTCTCGCGCCCGCGGCCTCCATTCGCGCGCCGCGCCCTCACGCTACCCTTCATCCTCCCGATTCCATCATGCTCGAGCAGTTCGGCATTCTCAGTCCCTGGATCTACACCCTCGGCGCCCTGATGATCGTCCTCGCGCCCGGTCCCAACACGCTCTACGTCCTCAAGACGAGCATTCTCGAGGGGCGGCGCGCGGCGTTCGCCGCAATGACGGCGGTGATCATCGGCGACTTCACGCTGATCTTTCTCGCCTACCTCGGCATCGCCGCAGCGATCAAAAGCCACCCCATGATCTTCACGGGCGTGAAGATCATGGGCGGCCTCTATCTGGCGTGGCTGGGCGCCAAGGTGATCTGGCACACCTTCATTGAGAAGCGCGCGAAGGGCAACCCCGTCAAGCTCGCCGAAGATCAGGGCGTGCGTCGTCCGAAGGCGGCGCTCAAGGCCTTCCGCACGGCGCTCGGGCTTTCGCTCACGAACCCCAAGGCGATCCTCTTCTACGTGTCCTTCTTCGTGCAGTTCATCGACGAGACCTACGCCCATCCCGGAATCTCGTACCTGATCCTCGCGCTCATCATGCAGACGATCAGCCTCGTCTGGCAGACGACCTTGATCACCGTGGGCGCGGACTGCCTGAAGCTCCTCGCCCGGAGCCCGGGCGTCGCGAAGATCGGCAACACGGCCTTGGGAAGCCTCTTCCTGCTCTTCGCCGGGAAGCTCATGCTCGAGGCCTGAGGCCGCGCGCCATTCCGGAGGCGGTACTGACAGACCCGGGAGGGAGCTCCGCCGCTGCTCGCTACATGACCGCCCTGCTCCCCGCGTAAAGACGCCCCTCCGGAGCAGAGCCGGAACAGGAGGAAAGCGCCGCAGGCATGGGTTCCGCCGGGCCTGCGGCGGCTCAATCCGCTAAAATCCGCACACTCCCGTGCGGCGCCATCGGTTTGCGCCGCCACTCAGAAGAAGAACGGCGTGCGGGCGCAGCAACAAGGAGTCCCCTCGAGGCTCTTCCAGATTCGAAAAAAGACGCGGAACGCAAGGAGAAGAAATGGCGTTGAAGAAGATCATCAAGGTCGAGGACCCCGACGACATCACGACGGGCTATGCGGGCAAGGTCATGGAGATCGTGAAGCTCTCCGCGATCATCGGCAGCTTCGTGGGCTTCATCTCGGGCTTCATCCTCAAGACCCGCCTCTTTGAACTCTCTTCGGCCACCTGGGGGTCGGCGGCCTTCACGTTCCTCCTTCTCTTCATTGTGCTCTTCGCCGGCCTCGTCTTCCCCGTGAAGGAGATCCCGGTTCTCGTGCGCGACAAAGACGCCGTTGAGAAGGCCCGCGGCGTTTCCGACGGCACGATCGTCTTCTGGGTGCTCGGCCAGTACGCCTTCTCCTTCTCGCTCACCTTCCTCTTCGCCGCCGTCGTGGACCTCACGGCCGAGGTGGTGAACCCGCTCTTCGCCGGGAACTACATGATGGACTTCCCCGCCGCGGTCTTCTTCTTCTATGCGGTCGTGCCGGCGGTGGTCGTGAACGTCCTCTACGCGGCCTTCATGCGCGCGCAGCTCCGAAAGAGCCTGCCCGTCGACTGAGCGGGGGGACCTCCGGGCGGCACCCTCGGCCGCCCTGCGGCCAAACGAAGCAAACGAACACAAACGAAAGCCGCCCCCGGGAGCTGATCCCGGCAGGGCGGCTTTTGCTCGGTGCGGGCTGGTGGCAGCGGACTTAGTTCGCCGCCTCCTTCGCCTTCTCTTCGCGGGCGGCGTGGCGCTCGCGCAGGATCCCGATCACGTCGGCGAGCTCAAGCCCCTCGGCCTGCAGCAGCACGAGGAGGTGGTAGACGAGGTCGGCGGCCTCGTTCTTCAACTCCTCCTTGTCGTGCACGGTCGCGGCGAGCGCCGTCTCGACGCCTTCTTCGCCCACCTTCTGCGCGATGCGCTTGGTGCCGCGGGCGTAGAGGCTCGCCGTGTAGGAGCTCTTCGGATCGGCGGTGCGGCGCGAGGCGAGGAGAAGCTCGAGGTCGCGCAGGAACTGCCACTTGGAGTCAAGGTCCCCAAAGCAGCTCGTGCTCCCGGTGTGGCAGGTCGGCCCCACGGCGTTCACGAGCACGAGGAGCGTGTCGTTGTCGCAGTCCGTGCCGATGTCGACGAGGTTCAGGAAGTTCCCCGAGGTCTCGCCCTTCGTCCAGAGGCGGTTCTTCGTGCGCGAGAAGAAGGTGACGCGCTTTTCGGCGAGCGTCTTCTCGAGCGCCTCCTTGTTCATGTAGCCCAGCATCAGCACGCGCCCCGAGGTCGCGTCCTGCACCACGGCGGGGATGAGACCGCCGGTCTTCTCCCAGTCGAGTTCCTGAAGGTTCTTTTCCGTCAGCATGTTCTTACCTCCACGCCGTTCTCGGCAAGATACTTCTTGAGATCGGCGATGTTGATGATTTTTTTGTGGAATACGGATGCGGCCAGAGCGCCGTCAACTTGGGCGAGCTCGAAGGCGTCGAGGAAGTGGCTCATTTCGCCCGCTCCGCCGCTCGCGATGAGGGGGACGCGGCAGCGTTCGCGCACGAGCCGGAGCTGCTCGATGTCGTAGCCCCTGCGCACGCCGTCCTGATTCATCATGTTGAGGACGATTTCGCCCGCGCCGCGCTTCTGGACCTCTTCGACCCAGTCGAGCGTCTGCCACTCGGTCTTGCGGGTGCGCTTCTCGTCGCCCGTGTACTGGTTCACGCAGTACTTCCCCGTCGCGGCGTCGTGCCAGGTGTCGATTCCGACCACGACGCACTGCACGCCGAAGCGCTCTGCGAGACGCTCGATGAGGGAGGGATCGGCGAGCGCGGGGGAGTTGACCGAGATCTTGTCGGCGCCGAAGGCGAGAAGGCGCCCGGCGTCCTCAACGGACTTGATGCCGCCCGCGACGCAGAACGGGATGTCGATCGCCTCGGCGACGCGCGAGATCCAGCTCTTCTCCACGACGCGGCCGTCCGACGAAGCGGTGATGTCGTAGAAGACGAGTTCGTCGGCGCCTTCTTCGGCGTAGCGCTTCGCGAGCGGCACGATGTCGCCCACGATTTCATGGCCGCGGAACTGCACGCCCTTGACCACCTGCCCGTCCTTGACGTCGAGGCACGGGATTATGCGTTTTGCGAGCATTCGATCGCCTCCTTCGCGGTGAAGTGCCCGTCAAGGAGCGCGCGGCCGACGATGACGCCGGAAACCCCGGTGCCCCGCAGCCCACGGATGTCATCGAGCGACCCGATGCCGCCCGAAGCCTGGAAGTCCACGGCCGGAAATTCGTGTGCGAGCCGCCCGTAGAGGTCCGCATTCGGACCCTTGAGGGTTCCGTCCTTCGAGATGTCCGTGCAGAGGACGTGCTTGAGGCCGACGGGCTCGAACCCGCGGATCACGTCCTCGATGAGAACGCCCGAATCCTCCTGCCAGCCGCTCACGGCGACCTTGGCGGTGCCGTCGGCGCCTACGCGCACGTCGAGCGCGAGCACCACGGCGTCGGCCCCGAAGAAGCGCATCCAGTCGCGCACCATCGCGGGCTTCTTGACCGCGGCGGAGCCGACCACGACGCGCGAGGCGCCCGCCGAGAGAAGCGCCTTGACGTCCGCTTCGGTGCGCACGCCCCCGCCCACCTGGACGGGAACGGTGAGGCCCGAGAGCAGCCGCTTGAGGAGCGGAATCTGGCGCGCGGCCGGGTCCTTCGCGCCCGTGAGGTCCACGATGTGGAGGAGTTCGGCGCCGGCCTTCTCATAGGCCTGCAGGCGCTCGAGGGCCTCGTCGCCGTAGTCGCGCGAGGCGCCGTAATCGCCCTGGTGCAGGCGCACGACGCGCCCGTCCAAAAGGTCGATGGCGGGAATCGTGATCATTGGGAGACTCCGAGAAAGTTGGCGAGCAGACGCGCACCCGCGCGGCCCGAGCGTTCGGGATGGAACTGCACGCCCATGAAGTTCTCCTTCGCGGCGGCGGCCGTAAAGGCCTCGCCGTACTGCGTCTCGGCGATCGTGAAGGGATTCACCGGCATCGCGTAGCTGTGGACGAAGTAGAACCATTCGCCCTGGGGGAGCCCCGCGAAGAGGAGCTTCGCCGCGGGGGAGGCGTTGTAGTTCACCCGGTTCCAACCCATGTGGGGGAGCGGCAGGCCGGCCACCAGAAGTTCGCGCACGTCGGCCGGAATGAGGCCGAGCATGTCGACGCCCCCGGTCTCTTCGCTGCGGCGCCCGAGAAGCTGCTCGCCGAGGCAGATGCCGAGGACGGGTTGCGTCGCGGCGCGGATGAGCTCGGGGAGCCCGCGCGCCGTGAGCTCCGCCATCGCGGCCTTCGCCGTGCCGACGCCCGGAAGAAAGATGCGGTCCGCGCGGCGAATTTCCGTCGGATCGCGGGTGACGAGGGGCTCGACGCCGAGGCGCTTCACGCCCCAGGCGAGCGAGAGGAGGTTCGCGCACCCCGTGTCGAGAATGACGACGCGCATCAGAGCACCCCCTTCGAAGACGGCAGGTCGGTGCCTTCAACGCGCACCGCATCGCGCAGCGCCCGGCCGAACGCCTTGAAGAGCGATTCGGCGAGGTGGTGGTCGTTCATGCCCTTGGCCTTGAGGTTGAGCGTGAGTCCCATCGTTTCCGAAAGCGAGCGGAAGAAGTGCTCGATCATCTCGGTCGCGAGGTCGCCCACCATCTGGTTCTTGAACTTCGCCTTGAAGGTGAGGTAGGGGCGCCCGGAGATGTCGAGCGCGCAGCGGCAGAGCGACTCGTCCATTGGAAGCAGGAACCCGAAGCGGCGGATGCCCTTCTTGTCGCCCAGGGCGAGCTTCAGGGCTTCGCCCAACGCAAGGCCCACATCCTCGACCGTGTGGTGGCAGTCCACCTGCAGGTCGCCCTTGGCGGTGAGGTGCAGACGGAGTCCGCCGTGAACGGCGATCTGGTCGAGCATGTGGTCGAAGAACCCGATCCCGGTGGAGATGCGGTTGTCGCCGCGGCGGTCGAGCCAGACTTCAACCTTGATGTCGGTCTCCTTCGTCCGGCGCTCCACGAGCGCATGGCGGTCCCTCGGCGCAGCCGTCGCGAGAAGGCGCCGGGCGACGGCGTCCCAGGACTCGCCCTCAGGGCCGACGCGGATGCCTTCGAGCTCCATGTTCTTCGCGAGCTCAAGGTCCGTCGCGCGGTCGCCGATCACGTAGGAGTTCGCCCGGTCGAGCACCCCGGGAACGAGGTACTTCTCCACGAGCCCGGTCTTGGGCTTTCTGCACGCGCACCCGTCGCCCGGCATGTGCGGGCAGACGAGCACTTCGGCGAAGGGCGCGCCCTGACTCTCGAGGATCTGCATCATCAGTTCGTGCGGACCCTTGAAGGCCTTCTTCGGGAAGCGGAAGGTGCCGAGACCGTCCTGGTTGGAGACCATCACGAGCTTCCAGCCGGCGTCGGAAAGCGCCTTGAGCGCCGGGAGGACGCCCGGCACGAAGCGCATCTTCTCAAAGGCATCCACCTGGTAGTCGTCGGGCTCCTCGAGAATCGTGCCGTCGCGGTCGACGAAGAGAATCTTTTCTTCCATCAGGCTTCTCCGAGAATGCCGCGCAGCGCGGCGATGAGTTCGGCGTTCTCCTCGGCCGTGCCCACCGTGATCCGGATCGCGTTCGCAAGCGTCGGCTGCCGGCTCTGGTCGCGCACGATGATGCCTTGATCCCAAAGCGCCTTGAAGACGCGCGCGCCCTCGGCGAAGCGCACGAGGAGGAAGTTCGAGCTGCTCGGACGGACCTCGAGCACGCCGGGGAGGGCCGAGAGCTTCTGCGCGAGCTCGGCGCGGCGCTTGCAGGTGCCCGCGACGCGCCGCTCCATCGCAGCGACCCCCCCGAGGGAGAGCGCCTGTTCGGCGATGTCGGCGACGGGGGTCGGAACCGGATAGGGAGCGATCACCTTCTTCAGCATCCCGATCACCGCCGGAGAGCCGATGAGGAACCCGCAGCGAATGCCCGCGAGGGCGAAGGCCTTCGAGAGCGTGCGGATGAGGACGAGGTGCGGGGCGCTCGCGAGCCGCGACTTGGCCGAGGCTTCGGGCGCGAATTCGATGTACGCCTCGTCGACGACGAGGATCGCGCGGCCGCGGGTGGCTTCAATCAGGCGCTCGAGCAGCTCCGGGGCGATGAGGCCGCCCGTCGGGTTGTTGGGCGAGCAGGCGAAGACCACCTGGATGCCCGGATCGCGCTCGAGCGCTTCGTCGAGCGCGTCCACGTCCGGGGCCCAGTCGTCGGCGGGGTCGGTCGTGAGGTTCACGACGCGCACGTTCGAGGTTTCGGCGCACACCGAGTACATCCCGTACGTGGGCGGGAACTGCAGCACGGCGTCGCGCCCCGGCACGCAGAACGTGCGCACCAGGAGGTCGATCCCCTCGTCGCCGCCGCGGGTGACGAGGATCTGTTCGGGCTCGACCTCGGCGTAGCGGGCGTAGCGCGCGATCACCTCGCCGGGCTGTGCGTCGGGGTAGCGGTTCAGAAGATTCTGCGTGAGGGCGTAGGGAGCGGCTTCCGAGGATTCGTTGGCGTTCAACCAAACGTCCCCCCGGCCGCCCGCGGCCGCGACGATGCGCCGCGCGGATTGGTAGGGCGTCAGGGCCTGAACCTCCGCGCGCGCGAGCGTCTCGGGCGCCGCCGCAATGGTGTCGGTGCGGCGGGCCATCTTACTTCTTCTCCCCGCAGGAGCCGCTGCAGCACCCTTCGGCCTGCTTGGCCTTGCGCACGAGCACGGCGTTCCGGTGGGCGTCGAGCTGCTCGGCGTGGGCGAGCGTGGCGATGGTGTCGGCAAGACCCGCAAAGCCCGTCTTCGTCATCTCCTGCACGGTCATGCGCTTCGTGAAGTCGGCGAGCCCGAGGCTCGAGTAGGCCGCTGCGCACCCGTAGGTGGGAAGGACGTGGTTGGTGCCGGTCGCGTAGTCGCCGCCCGATTCGGGCGACCAGTCGCCGAGGAACACGGACCCCGCGTTCTCAATCAAAGGCACGTACTTGCGCGCGTCGCGCACCTGCATGATGAGGTGTTCGGGCGCGTAGATGTTCGAGACGGCGCAGGCCTCTTCGAGGTCCTTCACCACGATGAGGCGCGAGGCGCCGAGCGACTTCTCGGCGATTTCGCGGCGGGGCAGGGTTTCGAGCTCCTTCGCGGCTTCGAGCGCTACCTTTTCGGCGAGTTCGCGCGAGGGGGTGAGGAGCACCACCTGCGAGTCCGGGCCGTGCTCGGCCTGGGAGAGGAGGTCCGCGGCGACGAACTTCGGATCGGCCTCGGCGTCGGCGATCACGAGGACCTCCGAGGGGCCGGCGGGCATGTCGATCGCGGCGCCGTCCGCGCGGCGGCTCACCTGGCGCTTCGCTTCCGTGACGTAGGCGTTGCCCGGCCCGAAGATCTTCGAAACGGACGGAACCGTCTCGGTGCCGAAGGCCATGGCGGCGATCGCCTGCGCGCCGCCCACGCGGTAGATCTCGTCGATGCCGCAGAGCTTCGCGGCGCAGAGGATCGGGTCGGCGATCGGAGGCGGCGAGCAGAGGATGATCTTCTTGCAGCCGGCGATCTTCGCCGGGATGCCGAGCATCAGCACGGTCGAGAAGAGCGGAGCGGTGCCGCCCGGAATGTAGAGGCCGACGGCGCCGATCGGACGCGTGAGCTGTTCGCAGACGACGCCCGGCATCGTCTCGACCACGACGGGTTCGAGGGCTTCGGCCTCGTGGAACTTGCGGATGTTCTTCGCGGCGGTTTCAAGCGCGGCGCGGAAGGCGGGCGTCTCGCGCTCCCAGGCGGCGTTCACTTCGGCTTCGGTCACGCGGAAGTTCTTCACTTCGGTGCGGTCGAATTTGGCCGAGTATTCGCGCAGCGCCTTGTCGCCCTCCTGCTCAACGTTGTCGAGGATGTCCTTCACCACCGCGCTGATGCGCTCCGAGGCCATGACGGCCGGACGGCGGAGGATGTTCCTGCGCTCTGTGGCGCTGAGCGCATCCCATTCGATGATGTCCTGAAAGGCGAATTCAGTCATTGGGTTCTCCACAAAAAAAGTACTTGTTCAATTCAGGTGATCACTCTCCGGCCTGAAGGCCGGAGCTTCTTGATTCGCTGAGCCTTGCGGCTTCAGCTTCCTGATTCAAAGCCGCCACGATTCCTGCGCCATAATGAGCGCAGGAACACACGGAGGGCTCGGCAGGCATCGTTTCGGGGCGATCCACC
>ERZ833608.326-NODE-326-length-42573-cov-75.133967_pt1 | contig 42573 bp, 41 predicted proteins | sample MGYA00519694_ERZ833608 | MGnify/ENA primary metagenome ERZ833608 (study PRJEB31850, sample SAMEA3708742) | human gut metagenome | biome: human gut; feature: human-associated habitat; material: faeces | place: China | collected 2014 ... | reverse complement strand
AATCTATTATTAGATTAATTGGTGCAGTCCTTCAAGATGATCATAATGAATGGAGCTTAGCCGGAAAAAATCCGAGAAAAAGTAGCTGAAACTGCAGAAATCCCTAAAACAGCACCCAAAACCGAGCAAAACATCCGGGAAAGACCCGGCAGAAAGTAGCTGAAATCACTATAACCTCCAAAACAGCTCAAAATATAGCTTGTTTTGGGATTTACATCGTGCTATCTTTTTAACTCAGTGCGAAACGCTTGCGGCTCACAACTGTGAAGGTACTGAACAGTTACATAAAATTCATTATAAATTATATATGTCTTTTTGACTATCTTTTTATATCTTCTCAAATGACCGCAAAGCCTTATTTTATAGGCTCTACGGGCATTTTGCTTTTGTGGTAAACCTCGCATATCTAGGTCTATCTTCTTATATTTTCGCTATCAAGCGTGGTTAAAATCGTGGTAAATACTTCTTATGCAATTAGACGCTGAACCTCTGATTTTGCGGTATCTATGGACGCATGAGCGTACCAGTTCATTGTGATACTGATATTTGAATGCCCCATGATATACTGTAAATCTTTCGGGTTCATGTTCTTGCTTGCCAGTCTTGTGCAGAACGTATGGCGTAGTGTATGCGGTGTGATATGTGGCAAGGGATTGTCCTTATGGTGCTTGTTGTATTTCTTTACCATGCGGATAAATAAGGCGGTATAATCAATGGCAACTTTGGGCTTGCCTTTATGATTGGCAAATAAGAAGTTGCTCCGTCCGTCTATCACAAATGGTTCTGCCTTTGGACGTTTCTTCATCACTCGTTGAAATGCTTGTATCGTTTCCTTGCTTAATGGTACTTGCCTTGTTCCGCTCTTTGTTTTGGGCGTTTCAATATAATAGCCTTGTTCCTTGCTCTTTAATAACTGGTGGTCGATAATCACAACTTCATTCTTGAAATCAATATCGGCTACTGTCAGTCCGCACAGTTCCGAGATACGAAGTCCAGTTTTCAACAGTATCAGCACATCATCATAATATTTGTGATACACGTTGTCCGTCTTGATGAATGACAGTAGGACTTGTTCCTGTTCCTCTGTCAATGCAACTTTCTCTTTGGTATCATTTTCTAGGACTTCACTTAACTTAAAATCAAAAGGGTTCTTCCTTACACAATCGTCTTGTATGGCGATATAGAATGACGCTTTTAACGAGCGTTTATGGTTGTTAATGGTATTGTAGGAAAAGCCTTTCTCTTTCATGCGTAACGCCCATTCCTTAGCGTCAGAGGGTTTTATCGTATCAATGCTCCTAGCACCCAACTTGTCCTCTTTCAATAATCGCATGAGTTGTTCCCGTTGTTTCTGTGTGCTTTTCTTCACATTTGCCCTCTGTGCGTTCTGTTTGGCGTAGAGTTGGCAAAGTGTCATTTTCTTGCCTGTGCTGTCGATACCGTCCTCAATATCCCGTCTTATCTGCTGTTCCAGTTCTCGAAGTGAGGGTTTTTCCCGTTTTCCCTTTGGTGTCGGGTCTGTGGGTGTCAATCTCCAAGCATACACATATTTCGTGTTTCCAAATGCGTCCACATATTTATATAAGTATTTTCCGTCTGTTCGTTGGCTCTCTCCAGTATGCAGGATACGTCCTTTGCTATCCCGTCTTTTTTCTTTCATGGTGTCTGCTCCTTTCCTTGTTGGAAAGAGCCTTGATATGACTTGTGTTCATCATAACACATACAAGGCTCATTTGCATTAGATTGCGTCCAATTTATCAATGACCTTTTCAAACTGTCGGCGTTTAATCTGTATGCGGTTGCCATTCATAATGAGCCAGCCAGCGTCCTTGTTTTCCTCTGCCAAGCGTCTTAACTTGTTTTCTCCGATACGGAAATACTTTGACGCTTCTTCAATGGTAAGGGTGTATTTTTCCCATACGGGAATATCGTTGTTATTCATCAGATCCCCCCTTTCCCATGTTTCGTGTCATATTGAATATAAGGGATAAGGTCGGTGCGGTTTATCCTCTGTAAATGAGCAGTTAGTTTACTGGAAAGGGAATTACTGTATCTTGCCTTATCAAGCATAGTTCCCACTTTTTCCAGTCCACCTAATGCGTCATGTTCTTCCAAGAAGTAAAAACTTTTGACAGCGGAAATCACGCCACCCTCTGTAAGCCATTGCTGTGTTTCTTCAAGGGAGTTTTGCTGTTTTGGTACTTGCAGTTTCAAGACTTCCACAGCCCCTAAAAATCGTTCCCAAAACCGACACGTTTTCCATCTGCTCTTATTACTTTCGTTTCTGTTTGGCACGACAAAGCGTAGGTTATTTGCCAATAGTCCGAAAGCCAGTTCCCCAAGTTCCAGCGGTCTGTCCTTGAATGTCATGGCAAAAGCATGAGCCTTATCATCACGCAGTTGCATTTCTGTCCGTTTCCAACTGCCAACTTCCTCAAGTGTCTTGTTATGTTTTGAACAGACTTCCTTATCCTTATCATAAAAGCGGTAGGACAATCCCGATTTCCCAGCACCGATATAAACAGTCTTTGCGGTGTCGAAATCATCAAACTTGCTTTCGTCAAAGTGGTAGCCCTCACTATTCGAGATAAATTCCTCTTTTTCACATTTCTTCTTTATCTGCTCTATGGTAAAAAATGGCTTTTCGTTCTTATCATCAATGGCAATATCAAGCCTTGTGAAATGGAAGTTATCCAGTCCGTATCTTCGCTCACAGCGCCGGAACATATCCCCAAAGGTATAATTCCTACTGTCGAGAATACGGAAAATATCATCACAACCTCTTCCGGTCATAACAAGATAACAGCCTAACCCTTGTGGGTTGTCCTCTGTCTTTCTTGCGTCGCCCGATACATAAATATCTCCAATCTGCCAGCGTGCTTGATAGGTTTTGTATTTAATGCTTGCCGGATAGACATTGAAAATATCAGTCGGTAAACCTAAAATGTGCATGATAACATCTTCGGCGGTTGCCGTTTCAAATACAATACTGATGTAATCAATCTTAACGGATAAATTTTTGTGTGTAGTTATAGTGCATTTCTCCTTTCGTACTTCTCGTTTTTTTGCGGGGTAAAAATTGTGTTTTGTCCTTTATTTATCACAGTTTCTAGGTACTATGATATGTATGCGCAGGGCGGTGTTACATATACGCCCTTTACGAACGCCTAAAGGCGTTCCCTTTCTTCCTGTGTCTGCCCCGTTCTTAACGCTCACGAGCCTTGTAAGGCTCGTGGCTAAACGGAACAGCCCCAGTCAGAAACCTTGTTTTCGGTCTGATAGTCCATGCTTATTCATGCTATCAAAGTGAAAATACATATTTTTGTGCTTACTCAAGCGTGTGATTGACCCTAGCGTGCTTAATCACTCTATCTGATGCGATAATAACGCCATTAGAATTACTTGTCAAGAAGTTTTTGTTGACTTTTAGATATATATTAAGTATGATATGCTTATAAATACCAAGAAAAGCAACGAAAGGAGCGGTTATACTAAGTTATGGAGCATTATGAAAAGAAAATCAGTTTCTTAGGAGAGAACATACAGACCATAAGAAAACACAGAGGAATGAAACAACAGGAACTTGCGGACAAAATCGGTATCAATATGCAGAGCCTTTCCAAAATTGAACGGGGTGTGAATTATCCTACCTTTGATACGTTAGAGAAGATAATGGACGTGCTGGGTGTAACGCCCAATGAATTATTGTCGGGAGAATGGAAGTATATTGACCACACTGAGCCCTATATCATGGATATTATCAAACGGGAACAAGACTTCAATGTTTCCTTAGATTACCTGTCTGAAAATGAATTTTTCGATGATGAAAAAGAATGCACATTTTACAAGGCATATAAACTCATACAGTATATCCATAACTACATTACCAATGAGGTTACGGAGTTGGAAGAACTTATGGAAATCAAGCAGTTGATACAGCGTCAAAAACTGGAACGCATGATAAAAGTACATAAGGAAATGCGAGGGTTAGACCGATACAGAGAACAGCCCAAAGAGTATAAATACCATGACCCTTATGATGATTGGATATTTCGTCAGCTTGCGGATATAGACAACAGAAACAACATTCCCGACACTTCTCCACAAGTAGACTTCAATGAGGGAGATTATGAAGATTATCTAAAGGCGAAATGGAACAGAGGTCTTTAATTTCCTCTTGCATGGAAGATACAGCAAACAAAAAGCCCAGTAAAGAGTGCAAAGCACCACCAATGGTGGCAAGGCTCTTGACAGGGCTTTTTCTTTTCTGTTGTGGGGTAATCAAGAGGAAGAAAGAAAAAGTGTGCATTTTTGTTCCATAAATGCTAAGGGTATGCTGATTTTTATTGTGGCGGATATATGGAACTGTTATAATATGGATATGAAAAAAGCGACAAATTTGAAAGTGTTAATAATTTTCAAACAGCCTCATTGCATGGAAATAAGAAACAGACTATCCTTAAAGTAGGAGGTGGCACAAATGGCAAATGAAGATAAAAAAGATTTTAATGCTATGTTGCATGATAGTAAGGATATGCCAAAATTTCAAATTATCATAGACCAGAAAAGTATTGAGAAATATGGTGGAAACAAAATGTATTTTGCTCCCCCGATTGACTATGACAAAGTAATGAAAAAAGTTCCGTATGGTAAAGTGATTACGGTTGGAAAAATACGAGAACACTTTGCAAAATTGAGTGGTGCAGATTTTACAGAGCCGATTACAGCGGGTATATTTGTTTCTATTGTAGCGTGGGCGAGTTATCAGCGTTCCGAAGATGAAACACCCTATTGGAGAACATTAAAAGCAAACGGAGAATTAAATGCTAAATATCCAAATGGTATTGAAGCGCAGAAAGAAAAATTAGAAGCAGAGGGACATACCATTATTCAAAAGGGGCGTAAAAATATACGATACTATGTAAAGGACTATGAAAATTCTCTTTTTGATTTGAAATAGGCAAATTCTATTTCACAATTTCATATCTCTATACACAAAGCAGTTAGTCTTAGGATTGACTGCTTTTTTCTTGCCAAAATTTCAGATCGGAGTGATGACATGGTGTCTGTTAGAGCTGTTCAATAAGATTATCGGAGCATAAAATTTTATTGTAGTGCTGATATGAGAATGTTATAATGTGGATATGAAAAAACGATAAACGGTAATTTAAAAAGGGGAAATGAAAAAGTGGCAATTTCAAATATAAATACAATTATTAGTAATGATATTCAAAAAGTTTGGAACATTGTTTTAGCTGTTGATAAATATAACTCATGGCGAAGTGATTTGAGCAAAACAGAAATAATAAATGACAAACAATTTATTGAATACACAAAAAATGGATATGCTACTACATTTACCGTTACCGTTGTAGAACCATATAAACGCTGGGAATTTGATATGGATAATAGCAACATGAAAGGTCACTGGATTGGTATTTTTACAGACAAAGGGAATGAAACACAAATAGACTTTACAGAAAATGTGATACCTAAAAAGTGGTTTATGAAACCTTTTGTAAAAACCTATTTGAAAAAACAACAAAAGCAATTTGTTCTGGACTTAAAGAAAGCATTGGAATAATAAAATTCAAGATTGGAGATTTAGAAATGGCTTCAAGTAAAGATTATTTACAATTTGTTTTAGAACAATTATCAGAATTACAAGAAATAACATATCGTGCAATGATGGGAGAATTTATTATCTATTATCGTGGAAAAATCGTTGGCGGTATATATGATGATAGGTTACTGGTAAAACCAACAAAGTCTGCAATTTCTTATATGCCAACAGTTACTTATGAAATTCCATACGAAAACGCCAAAGAAATGTTATTGGTGGAAGAAGTTGATAATAGAGATTTTCTGACGGGGTTATTTGATGTGATGTATGATGAACTACCAACGCCAAAACCTAAAAAGAAAAAATAAACAGCTTCTAGTTTACAATTTCATATCCATATACACAAAGCAGTTAGTTTTAGGATTGACTGCTTTTTAAAAAGACACCATTTAGGTGTAATGATGTCTTTTGGGTGTTATTTTATAGGTCATATCAAGGCTCATTCAATCGTGGTAAATTCGTGGTAAAATGAGTTTTTTCTATACTTCAAAATACTTGAAAGTATAGTGTTTATGCGGATAATCGAAAATTAGATATAAAATTTATAATAAATAGCATATTATTATTGACATACTAATGATGATTACTTATGATGAAAATTGCTAAAAAAATGTTAAGGAAACATATAAACGTGAAAAAACAAAATCCAATAGCCCTGTTACCAATAGCAGTATTTCTCGTACTGTATCTGGGATTGGGAATACTTTTTGAATATGTAATGAAAATTCCGATGGGGTTTTATAATGTGCCCATCATAATAGCATTCCTCGTGGCAATACTGGTGGCATGTCTGCAGAATCGTAGTGTGAAATTCGACCAAAAGCTAGAGATAATGGCACAGGGACTGGCTGACAAAAATATCATAACAATGCTGCTCATTTTCCTTACCGCGGGAGCGTTCGTGGGTGTAGTAGGACGAAGCAGTGCGGAGAGCGTGGCATATTTCATGCTGTCACTGATACCGGCAAGGTTCGCGGTGATGGTGCTTTTTGTTGTGGCATGCTTTGTGTCTATTGCGATGGGGACATCGGTTGGAACCATAACACTGATTGTGCCGATAGCGGCAGCAGTATCGGATGCATCGGGTTTTGGTCTGCCGCTTTGTATAGGCTCCGTAATGGGTGGCGCGATGTTCGGAGACAACCTTTCCTTTATATCAGATACGACCATTGCCGCATGTAACGGACAGGGTTGTCAGATGAAGGACAAATTCAGGGAGAATTTTTTTATTGCACTTCCGGCGGCAGTAATGACGCTGGTTGTTATAGCAATTCTGTCATTCAGGACAGATATCGCGGGCGCTGTATCGCAGGAATATCATCTGTTGCAGATAGTACCGTATATTCTCGTGCTGATCGGTGGAATTGCCGGAATAAATGTATTTGTAGTGCTTATAATAGGAATCATATCGGGAACGGTCATAATGCTCGCAACAGGAAATACAGCACCATACGATCTGCTTACCAATATGGGAAGTGGAGCGTCAGGCATGTTTGAAACCTGTATGGTTGCAGTGCTTGTGGCAGCCATGTGTGCGCTGATTCGTGAATATGGTGGCTTTGATGCCCTGCTTTCGGGTATTTACAGGACATTCAAGGGCAAAAGAGGTGGACTGCTCGGTATGGGACTTCTGGTAGGACTTATCGATATTGCCACTGCCAACAACACAGTTGCTATAGTTATGGCAAATCCGATAGCAAAGGAAATGGCTCAGAAATATGACATAACCCCACGTAAAACAGCGTCTATACTGGATACATTTTCGTGCATTTTTCAGGGAGTGATACCATATGGAGCGCAGATGCTAGTGGCTATATCGGCAGTACACGAGCTGGGGCATGATGTGTCAGCCTTTAATATACTGCCGTATCTGTTGTATCCGATGTTTCTGCTGGTAAGCTCGCTGGTGGCGGTTTTTGTTGTTGAAAATGGGAGAAAATTTAATTGAAGATGAAGTTTAAAGCAAAAGAATAATGAGGTTATAAATGAAATGCCGGATAGAAATATGATATTTCATCCGGCATTTATTATGTGAAATTTAGGCTGCATTTTGAAAGTCAATTACAGTTATTTCTGGTAGCATGGATTTTAGTTTTGATATAATGGACTCGATTTTTTGCATTGTGGAGCCATTAATAAACTCTTCACCACACTGTGAACATTTTTGGCATGGAACATTTTTTATAATAATATAACAGTTTTTATATGCAGTCATATAAGTTGTGGTACTTTTGACAGTATCACCTTTGCACAGGAAGCATTTCATAATATCAATTCTCCTTTCTTGTTTTTAAATCGGACTCCCATTTGTCTGAAGACGGGTAGTATGCGGTGATAATCCAGAGCTGTTCGTGATTGGAACCGACTACAACATGTAATGGACATTTTGTATTCAGATTTCCAAGTGTTAAGCAACTGGGATATGGATAGTCATTAGGGTATTCCTCAATTATTTCACCGGTCATGATACATGATATGACATCGTCAATGAGGATACCACGTTGCTCAAGTCTTTTTGACGCATGCAGTGTTAAATAAATATTGTCGGGAGTACACAAACCTCTAAGTTCATCAATTGTAAGACACATCTGTTATTCTCCTCATATGAATTAATTATAATTATAGTAGTATTTGGAGAGATTAGCAATGCTATTCTAAAAATTCACTAATTTACATTAATTAACCTTAATTAACTCCTTGACAATCATTTATGACAAGAAGCTCGATTATGTTATAAAGCTGCGTGAATATCCATATAATAAAAAGGGAAAACGTAGCACGATTATGGATATGTAGTGACAAAACATGAAAAGGTGGCTGAATTTCCGGGAAACAGTCACGAAATAAATACGATTAAACAGGTGGGAATAGGGGTGTTTTTGAAAAAAAGCATAAAAAATGCTGCATACGTGTTATACTACCATATAGAGATATCGTATGAAATATGAACGATAAACACATAAATAAACACAGTATAGGAGAAGTAATCGCAATCACAAATATATTTTGTGAAATACAACAATTGCTTTCTCATAGGAAAAGGAGATAAAAATGCCGGAAAACAGTAGCTGTAGCAGCGCGGGAAGCTGCACAAAATCAAGCTGCGAGGGCTGTCCATCACACAATGGAGGACCACAGAGCTTCCTCGTAGAGCAGAATAAATTTTCAAACATCAAGCATGTAATAGGAGTTGTCAGCGGAAAGGGTGGAGTAGGAAAGTCATTCGTCACATCCTCACTGGCGGTAAACATGGCAAAGAAGGGCTACAAGGTAGGTATCCTTGATGCCGATATCACAGGACCGTCAATACCAAAGATGTTTGGCGCACATGACCAGATACTCGGAGACGAAAACGGCCTGATGCATCCGTATGAGACAAAAGAGGGCATCAAGCTCATCTCAGTAAACCTGCTCATGGACAACGAGGAGGATCCGGTTATCTGGAGAGGCCCAGTCATTGCCGGAGTAGTAAAACAGTTCTGGAACGAGACAGCATGGGGCGATATAGACTATCTATTCGTTGATATGCCACCGGGAACAGGAGATGTACCTCTCACCGTATTCCAGTCCCTCCCGGTAGATGGAATCGTAATCGTCACATCACCACAGGAGCTTGTCAATATGATTGTCAAAAAGGCCTACAACATGGCAGAGGCAATGCATATCACAGTGCTTGGTGTGGTAGAAAACTTCAGCTATCTCAAATGTCCTGACTGCGGCAAGGAGATAAAGCTTTTTGGAGAGAGCCATATAGACGAGATTGCCAAAGAGCTTTCAGTACCGGTACTTGGCAAGCTGCCACTCGATACATCATATGCAGCTATCGCCGATAAGGGTGATTTCTACAGCATAGAAAACGACCACCTCGCAAAAGCAACCGAAGTACTTGAGCGCATTTAAATATTTCGTAATGAAGCAGGCATATATCCGCTGGGTGCGGTATATATGCCTGTATTTAATAGAAAACCTTCAAGCATAATTCGTACAGAATCTTAATCGCATAGCGTAGCTGCTGGGTGTGTGGTCTGCGGCACCTGAATCTGTGGCATTCGCCACGCACTATTAAATATTAAACTTTCTTTAAATATGCGATTTCCCTATTTACATTTCAATCCATTGGCTTCATAATCATATTACCAACGGATTAAACAATAGTTTTTATACTCAAAATTTACGAAAACAACCAAAATAGGGAAAAAGAGTTAATTTTATTATCAATATTTACCCAAAAACAATAATTTTAACGTCAATTTTTATAAAAAAATGCCCTTGTTTTTGTGCATATTTTTGTCTATATTATCATGTAGTAAAGAGAAGGTAAAAGAAAGGCAAATAGGAGGAAAATATGAAGAAAATATTTGATGTATTGAATGTCATTAAACAAAAGCTCTTTGTAAAGAAAGACAAGATTCATTCAGAAAAATATTATCGCAGAATTGATTTTTTAAATAAATATTCGCTTTTATTCCATGCAATCATAGCTATGGCTATCGTATTTATAGTGGAGATTATCTCGCGCAGGAGTTTTATCTCTGCATGTAAGTTCGTAGATGCACATACACTTGCGTTCATGTACAACTCATTTTTAGTGTTTGTATCATTTTCACTTGTGTATCTGTTCAGGCGCAGAGCTTTTGCAAGGGTAATAATTACAGGCTTTTGGACTATCCTCGGAATCATCAACGGCTGTGTGCTTTCAAACCGTGTCACACCGTTTGGTTATACTGATTTAAAGTGTATTCCGGAGCTTTTAGCCATGAACAATACCAGCTATTTCACAGCGCAGCAGGCTACAATAGTTGTAGTTGGACTTGGTGCATTTGCACTGTTTCTTGTGGCACTTTTTATCAAGGGGCCTAAATATACAGGCAAAATCCGTTATGCAGGTGTTTCAGTGGCATTTTTAGCATTGCTTTTCGTAGCAATCCCTGTTACAACCAATGTGGCACAGAATACCAATGTGGTTGCCAGCTACTATTCAAATATCGCCCAGGGCTATGATGATTATGGCTTTGTATACTCATTCTCATCTACCGTAGTGGACCGTGGAATGAAAAAGCCGGAGGACTACAATAAGCAGAATGTGGAAGATGTAGAGCATAAGGTCAATTCTCAGAAGCAGACCACCACAGTGGACGGAAAGACCGGTCCAAACATCATCTGTGTGCTTTTAGAGTCATTCTGTGACCCGGACGAGATTAATTTCCTTCAGGTGAATGAGGATCCTATTCCTACATTCCATGAGCTTGAGAAAAACTATTCAAGCGGATATCTGAATGTACCTGTAGTCGGAGCAGGAACTGCTAACACAGAGTTTGAGATGCTTACAGGACTCAGCATGCAGTATTTCGGTACAGGAGAGTATCCATACAAGACTATCTTAAAGCAGACAGATTGCGAGAGCATTGCCTCTGATTTATCTAAGATTGGATATGCAACACATGTAGTGCACAACAACGGCGGTAATTTCTACAGCCGTACCAATGCATTTTCTAAGATGGGCTTTGATACCTTTACAAGCAAGGAGCTCATGAATATCACAGAGTACACTCCAAACGGAAGCTGGCCTACAGATGATATTCTCGTCAGCGAGACTATGAAGACCTTTGATGCTACACCGGATCAGTCTGATTTTACTTATATCATCACAGTTGGCACTCACGGTGACTATCCAAAGGAGCCTGTTATTGAAAATCCTACATACACCGTATCAGGTGTTGAGGACGAGGGCATGAAAAATGCCTGGACATATTATGTAAACCAGCTCAACGAGGCTGACCGCTTCATCAAGGAGCTCACAGATGAGCTTTCTAAGAGAGATGAGGACACCATCGTTGTTATGTTTGGCGATCACCTCCCTACAATGGGACTTCAGGATTCTGATATGAAGTCAGGTGATATCTACAAGACAAAGTACATCACATGGAACAACATGGGACTGCCAAAGGAGGATGCTGACCTTTATGCTTACCAGCTTCTTGCCCAGACTACAGACACTGTAGGTATCCATGAGGGAACTATCATGAACTATCATCAGACTCAGATGAACAGTACAGATGAGGCGTCATATCAGGATGGTCTTGACCTGTTACAGTACGATATCCTTTATGGAAAGCGCTACTGCTACAACGGCGTAGATTTATATCCAGCTTCAGATCTTGTCATGGGAATTGACAAGGTTGACATCACAAATGTGTCTGATTCATCGACAGGTGATACAGTATATATTTACGGTCACAACTTTACCAACTGGAGTAAGGTTTATATCAACGACTCCAAGGTGGCTTCGACTTATCTCTCAGCAGGTGTGCTTGCTATCAATAAGGAAGACATCAGTGATGGTGATGAGATAACTGTGTGCCAGGTTGGATCTAGTGATACCATTTTCAGAAAGTCGGAGAATGTGTATACATATGTAGATCCTGCAGTGGAGCACGACAGTGAGTCGGAGACAGATGAACCGACAGAGAACCAGTAGAAAAATATAGTTTATATGCGCCGTCCATGGCGCATATAATCCTTGCCCCGCCGTCCTTGGCGGGGCATTTCTGCGTTTCATGGGCATAATTTCTACAGTATCTAGGCTGCTTCGCTATGCGCTCACGCGAGAGTACACGCCGCCACTCCACACCGAGACCCGGGACCTACGCCCCTTACGTTGTGGCAAAATTGTCGCGTGTGTGCACCGGTCTTTGTCCGGTGCTTACGCTTTACTTTTTGTAAAATATAGGTATGGCGTTTCTTAAGATATTATAAATGGGTTGAAAATTGTGTATATTGATGATACAATTTCAACGGTTAATGATTACATTAATTTTAGAATTTAAGTATGGAGGTGAATTTCATGGACAGTAGTGATGGTCTTGGGCGAAGTAAGAACAACATCGGTGCTGATATACAAGTGAGTATTGTATTGGCAGACATAGTGGATTCTGTCCGTGGAAGAATTCATCACCGGACAGTTTTTAGAGGTACAGTGTAGGCATATTAAGTAATATCGGCTTACGCCGTGCTGTGTTTTGCTGTGCACAAATGCATACTTGTTTATATATCAGGGCACCGTTAGGTGCTTTTTTCGTGCGCAAATTTATAGAGTGCACGGGTTTCGTCCTTTCTATCATGGAGTAATTTTTATGTTCCAAAATCCCGGGATTTTGGAGAACCACATATGTTTATTTTATGTGGAAAATGCTATCGGAAATGAGAAAGGAGAGAAATGGAGATGAATACAAAGAAATACGAAGAGCTTCTTGTTCTATTGAGAAGCCACAAAACGGATAAGGAAATTCTGGAGGTTTTGTCAGATTATCATGAGAATGATATTGCTGATATGCTTGCAGGAATGAACGAGAAGGAGCGCAAACGTCTTTACAGGCTCCTTGGAACACAGCGGACAGCGGAGATTTTTGCATATCTTGATGAGCCGCAGGCCTATTTTGATGAGCTGTCTGTGGAGCAGGCTGCCAGGGTAGTATCGCTGATGGATTCGGATGATGCTGTCGATTTGCTTGAAAATCTGGAGGATGAGGACAAGAAGGAGATTGTAGAGCATCTGGATGAGGAAGCGGAAAAGGATGTCAGGATGCTTCTGTCATATGACGATGATGAAATCGGCAGCTATATGACAACCAACTACATCTGTATTCCGGGCGGCCTGACAGTGAAGCAGGCTATGAGCCAGCTCGTGAGGCAGGCGGGCGAAAACGACAATATCATGACTATATATGTGGTTGATTCAGATGAATGCTTTGCGGGAGCTATTGATTTAAAGGATTTAATCACAGCCAGGGAGGGCATGAATCTGGAAAGCATTATAGCCCATTCATATCCATATGTGCTAGACCATGAGAAAATCGATGATTGTATCGACACAATCAAGGACTACGCTGAGGATTCAATTCCGGTGCTCTCAAAGGATAAGCATATCCTCGGAGTCATCACATCTGATGATATTGTAGAGATGGTAGACAATGAGATGGGTGAGGACTATGCAAAGCTCGCCGGACTGACCGCAGAGGAGGATTTGAAGGAAACCACGCTTGAGAGCATGAAAAAGAGAATGCCATGGCTTATCATCCTGCTTTTTTTGGGAATGATAGTGTCTTCCGTAGTCGGAATATTTGAGAATGTGGTAGCGGCTTTGCCGATAGTCATCTGCTTCCAGTCGCTGGTGCTTGATATGGCAGGAAACGTAGGAACACAGTCACTGGCTGTCACAATCAGAGTGCTCATGGATGAGAATCTAAGCGGTAAGCAGAAGCTTTTGCTTGTAGTAAAAGAGGTAAGAATAGGCCTTGTAAATGGTGGCTTGCTTGGAATAATGGCACTTGTATTTCTCGGAATATATGTGCATCTGTTCAAGGGCTACACATGGCTTGGAGCATTTGCGGTATCAGGCTGTGTAGGAGTTTCACTGCTTGTGGCAATGGCAATTTCAAGCCTTGTGGGAACAGTGATTCCGATGTTTTTCCACAAGATAAAGATTGACCCAGCGGTTGCGTCAGGCCCGCTTATTACGACGGTGAATGATCTGGTGGCAGTTGTGACCTATTATGGACTGGCATTTCTTTTCCTGATTGAGTTGTAATATTGGTCGTAGTACATAAATATTTAGAATATATCTTGACAAAGGTGTGCATATACTGTATATATTTATATATACAGTATATGCACACCTATTTTAATTGTGGGAAAGCAAAGGAGAGAGTTATGCTAAGGGTTCATGAATTGGATAAGGAAATGTCCGGGGAGGACAGGTTTCATCTGGAAAACATATCGTTTCATTTGCCAAAGGGTTATATATGCGGCCTTGTAGGAGAAAACGGAGCAGGCAAGACAACTCTTTTGCGCTGCCTGATGGGACTGTATAGGTCAACAGGAGACATAGTGATAGATGGACACAATTTAAACAGCGATGAGGCAGCCGCCAGGGAAGTAATAGCGGTAGTAGGTGATGAGGGATTTTTTGATGAGAATATAAATCTCGAAAAGCTCGGAAAATACTATGGGCAGATGTATGTGCGGTTTGATATGGAAAAGTATATGGGATATCTTGAAAGATTTAACCTTGATAGAAAGCAGAAATACAAAAAACTGTCCAAAGGTATGAAAATCAAAGCGCAGCTTGCATTTGCACTGTCGTATGAAGCAAAGCTTTTTTTGTTCGATGAGCCTACTGCAGGGCTTGACAAGCACTTCAGGGAGGATTTTTTAAGGCTGTGTACAGAGCTTGTGTCGGATGGTGGAAAAAGCATTATCATTTCTTCTCATATTACGGAGGATCTGGACAGAATAGCAGATTATATTGCATATATGCAGGCAGGGAGGCTGTTGTTTTTTAAGCCTAAGGATGCTGCGTGTGAGCATTTTCGGATAGTTACAGGACCTGTATATAAATGTAAGCTGATACCCAGGGAAGCGGTGGTTTACATGGAAGAAGGCACATACAGCTCCACTGCCATGGTTATAAGGGATAAATGTATTCTGGTAGACAGAGAGCTTCAAGAACATACTCCGGATATCAGGGAGCTGATACATTATCTGGTGAAAGGGGGAAAGGAAAATGCCGAAAATATTGTGGAAAAATATTTTGGATAGCAGCAGGCGGGAGCTTGTTTTGGCCATAGTTATGATACCATTATTCTGGTTTGGAATTACAGAAGGCTCATTTGGAGGCCTGAATCAGGTAATGTATATATATAATTTGATGATCAGCATTTTTTTCATTTTCAGCAATCATAATAGAAGCGCATTCGAATTGCCACAGTATATGTATCTGGCTCCGTATTCAAGAGAACAAAGACAGCATTATATACAAAAAATGTTCAAATACAGATTCCGTGTGTCGTATATAGTGCTGCTTTTACCTATATTAATCACAGCAATAATCAGACCTGATAAGACTCTGACAGTATCAGGAATAGTCTATTATATGTGTGAGATGCTTGTAATGGCAGGTATTTTGTATTGTACTTCATTTGACAATTATCTGGGCAGCGTGAATCCGGGCAGATTAACGATATTTGATGTAATCATGTTTATGTCTGCGGCGGTTGTTGCCGCAAGCTATGACCAGAATGACAGCTCGCTGGATTTGGTTCAGATATTAATTTCTTTAGTGATAGGTGTGTTTTTTATATCGATGATTGTATCCTGCAGGAAAAAATATTATGACGATATTGTTCGCTGTATGGCAGATTACGAGTTTGCGGAATCAAAAAAAGATAAAAAAATTGCGTAGAGGTGTGTATGAAAATTGTCATTTCAACAACAGTTAGTATGCCGATATATGAGCAGATTATAAATCAGATACGCGATGCAGTGGTAAGCGGTGAGCTTAAGGCAGGCGATGGCATGCCGTCAATAAGAGTGCTGGCAAAGGAGCTGGCAGTCAGTGTGATTACGACAAAGCGTGCTTATGAGGAGCTGGAAAAGGAAGGCGTAATAGAGTCGGTGCCCGGGCGTGGATTTTACGTGTGCGAGCAGAAAAATGATCTTTTGCGTGAAAAACAGATGATGAATCTTGAGAACAGGATGTCAGAACTGCTTGCAGATTGTGAGAATGCCGGAATGACCTTGAAGGATATAATAGATATGGTTCGTGTATTGGGAGAAAAATAATGGATGAGACAATTATAAAAATAGAAAATGCCGCTTTAAAATTAAAAAAATTTGTGATTAAGCCCGCAAATTTAGAAATACCAAAGGGCTACATTGTAGGTGTACAGGGAGAAAATGGTGCGGGAAAGACCACACTGCTTCATATGATGCTTGGAATGTATGACAAAATGAAGGGCAAAATATACATAGACGGTCTTGATGTTGTAAAAAATAAGACCAAGGTAAAAGAGCTTGTAGGAATAGTGTCGCAGGACAGGAAATTTTACCTGTCGCAGGATGCCAATGGAAACGAAAAAATATACAGTCCATTTTATAAGAACTGGGATAGTGAGGAGTATCACAGGATGCTTGCACATTTGGAGCTTTCCCCAAGACGCAGATTGTGCTCGTTTTCTACAGGAGAAATGATAAAGTATCAGTTTGCATTTGCGGCAGCATACAGACCCAAAGTGCTTCTGATGGATGAGCCGACTGCCAATCTAGACCCGGTGTTCAGGGATGACTTCTTAAAATTATTGCAGGAATTTGTGGCAGAGTATGAGATGACAATACTCTTTGCCACGCATCTGGACGATGATTTGTCGAGGGTGGCAGACTATGTTATAGATGTAAAGAATGGAGAATATACAATGCGTGAGATGCTAGAGTAGCTTATAATTGCCGGCGGTCACACTGGGATGAGAATAGTATCATTTTATGAATTGTATTATGCGTACAGCACGCAATAGAAAACAGATGGAGATGTGAAATGAATATGAGTACCCTGATTAAAACGGAGCACGACAATTGGAAAAAGCGCATGATAGTTGAGACCTGCGGAACGTATGTCCTCATGAATATGGGTATGGGTTTTGTGGTAATCGCAGGTGCATTTTGTGGTGTAATGAATACTGAATTTGATCTTTATTATTATAATATGGTGGTATTTTTTACATTTGGATTGTATTATGCACAGTCCAGATACATTACATATATATGGGAAAATGGTAGAAAAGTTAATATATTTGAGAAATATATATATTCGCCGGTTGACCTTAAACAGTTGAGAAAAGCAAAGCTTATAGTAGTTGGAAAAAATATTATGATACCGGTCATACTTGGACAGCTTTCAGCAATTCTTATGAGAGGGGCATATTATGGATGGCATGTAAAAAGCTGGCTAGATTTGGGACTGTATACACCGGTTATGGTGGGAATTGGTTTTTTGATTTTTAAGGAATCTGAGCATAGATGGCTGTGCTTTAAGGCAGTAAGAAATTAAGCCTGCCAGTAAAAAGAGTTTTTATTGGCTTTATTTAGTAACTAGTGTATACTATTTGCATATAACAGCTTCGTTAAGCAGATATAAATACACATAAAAGAAAGGTATAATCATGGACATCGTATTAGGAAATTACAAAGGATTAAAGGCAAACATCCCTTATATTGCATATACAGAGGAGGATGTCAATTCACAGATAGCGACACTTCTTTCAGGAAATCCTGTCAGAGAGCAGAAAACAGGCCCATTAGCGATGGGCGACACGGCAGTAATCGACTACGAGGGCTTTAAGGACGGAGTTGCGTTTGAGGGCGGAAAGGCTGAGAAATATCCTCTGGGAATCGGTTCAGGCTCTTTTATTCCGGGCTTTGAGGAGCAGCTTGTAGGCATGGAAATCGGTGAGGACAGAGACATCAATCTCTCATTCCCTGAGCAGTATCATGCGCCGGAGCTTGCAGGCAAAGCGGTTGTTTTCAAGGTTAAGCTGCACGAGATTTACAATGAGAAGGAAGCAGAGCTGAACGATGAGTTTGCAGCATCTCTCAATTTCCCTGAGGTACAGTCAGTGGAGGATTTAAAGAAATATATCAACGAGTATTTTGAGTACCAGGTAGAGGCAAGAAAGGCTGATGCGGCAAGAGAAAAGCTCTATGACCAGATTCTTGAGAGCAGCTCATGCCTTGTTTCGCCACAGGCAGTAGAGACAGCGGTAAATATGCAGCTTCAGCAGATGGCAGCATCATTTGCACAGCAGGGTGTGGCTATGGAGCAGTATCTTCAGATGACAGGCAAGACTATGGATAGCTTAAAGGATGAACTCAAGCCGGTTGCACAGAAGCAGGTAAAGCTTGAGGCTGTTCTCGATGAAATCATCAGAGTGGAAAATATCACTGTATCTGACGAGGAGATGGATGAGCAGTATGAGCTTATTTCACAGAAGTATGGTCAGCCTGTTGACGTTGTAAAGCAGGTGCTTCCAAAGGCACAGCTCAAGCCGGATTTACTTCGTATGAAGGCATCACAGCTCATCATCGATGCGGCTGAGATTATCATGGAAGAAAGCGGAAAATAATGTATAGAATATTTTTGGTTGAGGATGACGAGACCATAGCAAAGCTTGTCAGAAGACATTTGGAAAAATGGGATTATGATGTGCATGTGGTGCAGAAATTTGATGCTGTAATGTCAGAATTTGCATCATTTGATCCGCAGCTTGTGCTTATGGATATCGGTCTGCCGTTTTACAATGGGTATCACTGGTGTACGGAAATCAGAAGAGTATCAAAGGTTCCTGTGGTTTTCCTGTCATCCGCTGCTGATAATATGAATATAGTGATGGCAGTCAGTATGGGGGCTGATGACTTTATAGCAAAGCCGTTTGACCTCGATGTGCTGACCGTAAAGATACAGGCTATCATCAGGCGCTGCTATGATTTTGGCGCAAACAACAGTGTTTTGGAGCATAATGGCGCCATGCTCAATATATCTGATGCCACCATAACCTATGACGACAAAAGGCTCGAGCTTACAAAGAATGAGCTCAAAATATTGCAGACACTTTTTGACAACAAAGAAAGGATTGTATCACGCAGCCTTCTAATGGAAAAGCTGTGGGAGAGTGATGCGTATGTGGACGAGAATACACTTTCGGTGAATGTCAACAGGCTGCGTAAAAAGCTGGATTCTATAGGGCTTGAGAGCTTTATTGTCACAAAAAAGGGGCTTGGGTACAGGCTGGGGTGAGAGGTCATGGCAAAAATACAAAACAAACCGCATCTGACAAATTTTATAAAACATAACTATATATGGATTCTGATGATAGTCACAATGTCATGTATCCATTTGCTTTACATGTACCTGATTGGTGCGCGCAAACAGGATCTGGTGTATGCGGCAGTGCTTGATGCAATACTTCTTCTGATAACAGTTTTGGTTGGATTTTTCAGATATAGCAGCAAGGTAAAAGCTCTAAGCAATGCTTTAAAGCGTCCGGTTGAGGAACAGGCACAGCTTCCGGAAGCAACAGATGATGTGGAGATACTTTATCATCGGCTGCTGGAAAATCAAAGTATTGCAAGAAGTGAGTCAGAAAGCAGTGCTGCAATCAGACAATCACAGATGAGAGATTATTACTCTATGTGGGTGCACCAGATAAAGACCCCGATATCGGCTATGAAACTACTGCTTGAGGCAGAGCGGGAGGCGCTTGGGCAGCTTATATGTGATGATGAACAGAGTCAGTGCCATATAGGTGATATGACCGGTGGGAATATCGGTGCTGCCGGATTAAATGCTGCTTTGAAACAACAGTCTGTACTCACAGAGCTGTCAGATAACATGGACTCGTTTGAAGACGAATTGTTCCGCATAGAGGAATATGTCAGTATGGCTTTGCAGTATCAGCGTGTGAGCAGCACCGAAAATGATTTTGTGCTTGAAAAAGTCAGTGTGGATGGTGTCATACGTGATACCATTAAAAAATATGCAAAAATTATGATACGAAGGCATATTGGAATAAATTATTCAGGAACCGGGCAGAAGGTATATACTGACGGAAAATGGCTTGCATTTATGCTGGAACAGATACTTTCAAATGCCATAAAATATACACCGCATGGGGTTGTTACAATAGAAACTGCAGAGGAAAAAGACCGGTTTTTTATTACAATAAAGGATACCGGAATAGGAATCAAAGCTGAGGATCTGCCACGCGTTTTTGAAAAGGGCTACACAGGCTACAATGGTCATGCCGATAAGAAGGCTACGGGAATTGGGCTTTATCTATGCAGGCAGATGGCAGACAAGCTGGGGCATACAATCCACATGGAGTCAGAGATTGGAAAAGGAACTAAGGTGTGGATAGGGTTTGATCTGGATTATGCAGATACGAGGGATTAGGATAAATCGGTGTAATAAGTTTGACTGGAAATTGTATCCAAAATCAGATATAATAATACATTATGAGAAATAAAAGAGTATGTGATTATATAGCGGAAGCTATTCAGAATGAAATTTTATCAGGACGTATGTCATCAGGAGTGCCATTGCGACAGGAAGAGCTTGCGGATAGTCTCGGTTATTCGAGAATACCCATCAGGGAGGCATTGCAGATACTTGAGTCGCAGGGATTGGCAAAGAGACTGGCAACAAGGCATGTGGTGGTGGCTGATTTTTCGGACGAGGTGATAACGGAAATCTATGAGCTGCTTTCAGATGTGGAGATAAAACTGTTAAAGGGCATGCTGCAGTCTGGTATATGTTTGTGGGATAAAGCGGTCAGTGATAACAGTGAGCAGCCCAATTGCGTACATGAGCCATCTGCTATAAATGAAAAATTGTCTGCAGAGCTGCAGTTTCATGAGACAATTATATCCAATAGTCATAATGAGTATTTTACACATATTCTTGAAAATGGTCTCTGGTGCTATATCAGGTTTGCGGTTGAAGAGACGGCAGCAGGCAGGGTAAATGCGCGAAGACTTGAGCTGTTATCGAAAATTGCAGAGGCATATTCGGATAAGGATATAAATATTGTCAGAGAACTGTTGGGAGAATATTTTGGAAGTCTTTGTGAGGCTGTTATAGCAGAGAGGGAAGAAAGCAGCAGGTAATTGGTGACTTATTTTATACTGAATAATGACAGATGATTCGGAAGCATATAAAATTAAAAGATAACAAGAGGAAAAAGTAATTATGATAGGACTTAAACCGATAAAGATTCCGTCAGCGAAGGAGCGTGTAGCATCGGAGCTGCGCAAGGCAATTTTGTCAAAACAGCTAAAAGAGGGAGAAAATCTTACACTGGAAAGTGTAGCGCAGCAGCTTAATGTATCTATAACTCCCGTGCGTGAGGCTTTTCAGATATTAGCGCATGACGGACTTATCAAGCTAAGACCGAATAAGGGAGCAATAGTACTTGGAATTACAGAGACGTACATAAGGGAGCACTATCAGATTAGAGGCATACTCGAGGGCGCATGTGCAGGTTTTGCTGCTTCACCTGATATCGATATCAGCAAGATAGAGCAGTCATACCTGGATGCAAGGGAGATGACCGCTTCCGGAGATTATAGCAGATATGCGGATTTAAACCGTGAGTTTCATAGTGAAATCTGGGCAGCATCCGGCAACAAAAAGATGCAAAATATGATCGCAGAACTGTGGAACGGACTTTCAATGGGCAGCATGGTCACAGAGGAGGAATATGCGGGCATTTCTATAAAGGAGCATGAGGCTATATACGAAGCAATCAAGGCTCATGATGTGCAGCTTGCACAGCGGAGGATGTATGAGCATATCATGCGTAGTCGTGATGATATGCTGACATATTATGTGTAGATGTAAGTTATTAATTTAACACATTACTTGTAATAGATGCACAAATTGAATAGGTGGAATATATATAAATTGCCGAAATTGTCAAAAAGGTATTGACGATTTCGGTTTTTTGTTATATCTTAAACTTAGAAATTGGATACAATATCAAATATCAAATAATAAACGGAGGAGGAAAATGATATGAGTCCAGCAACAATAACACTTTTATTCTTATTGTTTGCCGTTGTGATGTTCGTGTGGGAAAAGATTCCGCTTGGGGTTACATCCATGATAGTATGTGTCGGTCTTGTTATCACAGGAGTACTGGATTGGAAAACAGCCTTTTCAGGATTTATTGACAGCAATGTAATTCTTTTCGTAGCGATGTTTATCGTCGGAGGAGCATTGTTTGAAACCGGTATGGCAAACAAAATTGGAGGAGTGGTCACACACTTCGCCAAAACAGAGAGGCAGCTTATCATAGCAATCATGGTGATTGTGGGACTGATGAGCGGAGTACTTTCAAACACAGGAACTGCAGCAGTTCTCATTCCGGTAGTTATCGGAATTGCAGCAAAATCAGGATACTCGAGATCGAGACTTCTTATGCCACTTGTTTTTGCAGCAGCCATGGGTGGAAATTTATCTCTCATCGGTGCACCGGGAAATCTCATAGCACAATCAGCTATGGGAGAGATTGGACTTAGCTTTGGATTTTTCGAGTATGCAAAGGTAGGACTTCCGATACTTATAGCAGGTATTCTGTACTTTGCATTTATAGGATACAAATTCCTGCCTGAAAAGCAGGGCAGTACGGAAAGCTCATATGATGAGCAGAAGGATTTTTCAAATGTCCCTAAATGGAAACAGATGATGTCATTGATTATCTTAATCCTTACACTTTTGGGAATGATTTTCGAGGACAAGATTGGCATAAAGCTTTGTGTCATCGGCTGTGTCGGAGCACTTGCCCTTATCATTACAGGCGTTATCAGTGAGAAAAACGCACTTAAATCAATAGATTTGAAAACCATTTTCTTATTTGGTGGAACTCTTTCACTTGCATCGGCGCTTCAGGAGACCGGGGCAGGCGAGGAAATCGCAACAGCGGTTATCGGTATACTTGGCAAAAATCCATCACCATACGTTCTCACATTCGTAGTGTTCATGCTTTGCTGTGTACTTACGAACTTTATGTCAAATACCGCCACCACAGCACTTTTGGTTCCAATCTGCGTATCAATTGCCACAGAGATTGGAGCTGACCCGAGTGCAGTACTTATGGCATGTGTTATCGGTGGTTCATGTGCATACGCCACACCTATCGGTATGCCTGCCAACACAATGGTCATTACAGCCGGAGGATACACCTTCAAGGATTATGCAAAGGCCGGTATTCCGCTTATAGTAGTGGCGACCATTGTAAGTATGGTCTTACTGCCGATTTTCTATCCGTTCTTCCCATAAGAACGGATGGGAGTGGGTAAACAATAAATTAATATTTAATTATTTACAAGATTTATATTAGGAGGAAAAACTATGTCAAACGAGAAACAGGTAGAACAGCTTACCACCTATATGGCAAATTTTATCGCTCATATAGCAAAAAAATTACCGGATGATGTCATTGCAAAACTGACAGAACTCCGTGACAAAGAGGACAGTCCTCTTTCAAAAACAATCTATGATACAATGTTTAGAAATCAGGAGCTTGCGGTAAAACTTAACCGCCCAAGCTGCCAGGATACAGGAGTACTTCAGTTCTGGGTTAAATGTGGAACAAAATTCCCACTTATTGATGAGCTTGAGGGACTTTTAAAAGAGGCAGTTGTAAAAGCTACATTTGAGGCTCCTCTTCGTCACAACAGTGTTGAGACTTTCGATGAGTACAACACAGGCAAGAACGTTGGAAAAGGAACACCTACAGTATTCTGGGATATCGTGCCAAACAGTGACAAATGCGAGATCTACACATACATGGCAGGAGGTGGATGTACACTTCCGGGAAAAGCTATGGTACTTATGCCTGGAGAGGGCTATGAAGGAGTTACAAAATTCGTAATGGATGTTATGACTACTTATGGTTTAAATGCATGCCCACCTCTCCTGGTAGGTGTAGGTGTAGCAACATCTGTTGAGACAGCAGCACTTTTATCAAAGAAAGCACTCATGCGTCCAATCGGATCTCACAATGAGAACGAGAGAGCCGCAAAGATGGAAAAACTTCTCGAGGATGGTATCAATGCTATCGGCCTTGGACCTCAGGGAATGGGCGGAAAATACTCAGTAATGGGTGTAAATATCGAGAACACAGCCCGTCATCCATCTACAATCGGTGTAGCCGTAAACGTAGGCTGCTGGAGCCACAGACGCGGACACATTGTTTTTGATAAGGACCTTAACTATACAATCACAACACATTCGGGGGTGGAATTATAATGGTAGAGAGAATTAATGGAAAAACAATTTTAACAACACCAATCTCAGCAGAGGATCTTAAAGGAATAAAAATCGGAGATATTGTATACTTAAATGGAAGCATGACAACATGCCGTGACGTAGCACACCGACGTCTCGTTGAGGAGGGAAGAGAACTTCCAGTAGACGTAAGAAACAATGCTATTTTCCATGCAGGACCGATCATCCGTCCACTCGAGAATGACAAATTTGAGATGGTATCTGTTGGACCGACAACAAGTATGCGTATGGAGAAATTCGAGTACGAGTTCGTAAAAGAGACCGGCGTACGTGTTATCATCGGAAAAGGTGGTATGAAAGAGAATACAGAGCGTGCATGTAAAGAGTTCGGTGCCATTCACTGCGTATTCCCGGCAGGAAATGCAGTAGTAGCCGCAACAGAGGTTGAGGAAATCGTCCGTGCAGAGTGGAGAGATCTCGGAATGCCTGAGACACTCTGGAACTGCCGTGTGAAAGAGTTTGGCCCACTTATCGTATCTATAGATGCAGAGGGTAACAACTGGTTCGAGCAGCAGAAAGTTGAGTTCAACAAGAAAAAGGATGCAGCAACAGAGGAGATCTGCAAGCAGGTAGGATTCATCAAATAGTTGCCGGAGCCTGGTATCAAATTTATTTAGAACCCAATTGCCATGAAAGTATTCTGGCAAAATATATACCCGCAGAATGCGGGAGAAAACATAAAAAAATATAATTTTTCGCGCAAAGGCTCTCACATAATTTGACTATTATGTGGGAGCTTTTAGATATATGAAATTAGAATAGTATGATAATCATTTCCATAGGATATTAAAATAAATTACTGCAATAAAAAAGATTATTGCTGGTAACTAAAAAAGAGAGGAATAAATGATAATGAAGCAATTCCTGAGAAAAACAATGAAAAATGTAGCAGCCTACGTGGAACTTTTTCTGTCGGCAGTACTGGTGTTTGTGATAGTGGTGCTTATTATAAAGCTTATAGGGCAGTGCTTTTTCGATATATGGCATGATAAAATTAAACTGGAGTATTACATGGAATATATCATGTCGCTTGCAATCGGCGTGGAGTTTGTGAAAATGCTCTGTACTCATAAGCCGGGTACAATCATAGAGGTGCTTTTGTTTGCAACAGCCAGGCAGATGATCGTGGAGCATCTCAATGTATATGAGACACTTGTCGGAATAGGTGCGATAGCGGCGCTTTTTGCCATCAGAAAATTCCTTTTCTGCAGCTTTGATGAGGCAGACCACATGATATGCCGTGGCAGCCAGACGGTAGCGAGGGCAAATTTTATTTCCGGAACAAATATACCGGAGGAAAAGACAAAGCTGCTTAGAGATGTGATAAGCGAAAAATTGCAGGATGAGGGTAAAAATGTGTCAATCGGAGCCTGTGTGTATTACCAGGATTGTGCGCTCAGAGTTGATAATGTGAAGCAGGGCGTTGTCACAAGAGTCGAGGTAATTAAAAATCTGTAGATAAAAAGAGGATCAGCACATCTGTGCTAATCCTCTTTTTGCTACTCCAGATTAAGTTTCTTTGTCATTTCTTACAAAAATGTAAGATACAAGGTCGAAATGTAAGCTGATTCGATAGCATACATTCCGGCATTTTGTTATTATAATTACATGAAGCAGCAACAATGTAAGTTGTGAAGCCGATTATGACGTCATATTTAAAATAAATGTAACAAAAATAGAAGTTTAAATAACATTTTGAAATCATCGTAAAGGAGCATTGAAATGGCAATCTTAGAAGTAAGTAACCTCAAAAAAATATATACCACCAGATTTGGTGGAAATCAGGTACAGGCATTGAAAAACATCAATTTCTCTGTAGAGGAAGGTGAGTATGTGGCAATCATGGGAGAGTCCGGCTCAGGAAAGACGACACTTTTAAATATTCTCGCGGCACTCGATAAGCCGACAGCGGGAGAAGTACTCTTAAATGGAAAGAACCTTGTCTCATTGAAGGAAAAGGAGATATCTGCCTTCAGACGTGAGCATCTAGGCTTCGTATTTCAAGATTTTAATCTGCTTGACAATTTTTCACTGAAGGACAATATCTTTTTACCGCTTGTGCTGTCAGGTGTGGATTATAGGGATATGGAAAAAAGGCTTGCACCTATAGCTTCACTGCTTGGAATTGAAAAGCTGCTTAATAAATATCCATATGAGGTGTCAGGAGGACAGAAGCAAAGGGCAGCAGTGGCACGTGCGATAATAACAAATCCCGAATTAATTTTGGCAGATGAGCCAACAGGAGCACTGGATTCAAAGGCAACAGACAGTCTGCTTAGGCTGTTCAACAGGATAAACGAGGACGGACAGACCATTCTCATGGTGACACACAGCACAAAGGCTGCAAGTCATGCCAACAGGGTGCTTTTCATAAAGGACGGTCAGGTGTTTCATCAGATTTACCGTGGCAATCTTACAAATGACGAGTTCTATGTGAAGATTCAGGATGCACTTATGCTGATTACGACAGGTGGTGAGAAGCATGAATAAAATATATAGCAGGCTGGCATTTACAAATATAAAAAATAATAAGACTCTTTATATGCCTTACATTATATCGGGAATGGTCATGATAGCCATGTTTTATGTGATGATGTTTTTAAACAACTCAAAGGGACTTGGCAAGGTGCCAGGCGCGGATGCACTGGCGTCGATAATGGGGCTTGGATGCGGAACAATAGCGGTTTTTTCATATATATTTCTGTTTTATACAAACAGCTTTATCATCAAAAGGCGCAAGAAAGAGGTAGGAATATACAATATTCTTGGCATGGAAAAGCGTCATATCGCGAGAGTTTTGATAATTGAGACACTTACCGTAGCACTCGCAGCAATAGTATCTGGAATCATAGCCGGTATTTTATTTTCCAAGCTGATGATTATGTTTCTTTATAGGATTATAAATATTAAAGCACAAATTGATTTCGCTGTATCTACTGGCGCTGTCGTAAATACAATACTTATTTTTGGAGTGCTGTATTTTCTTACTCTCATCTATAACCTGATGCAGATGAAGCTTGCTAATCCGATAGAGCTGCTTCGCGGTGGCAATGTCGGTGAGAAAGAGCCGAAGAGCAAATGGCTTATCGCTATAATCGGACTAGGCTGTCTTGCCGGGGGATATTATATTGCGATTACCACAAAGAGCCCTCTTCAGGTGCTTTCACTGTTCTTTGTCGCAGTGCTGCTTGTCATCATCGGAACGTATCTTTTATTTATTTCAGGAAGCATTGTGATACTTAAGGCACTCAGGAAAAACAAGAAGTTTTACTATAATAAAAAGCATTTTGCGGCGGTTTCAGGAATGATTTACAGAATGAAGCAGAATGCGGGCGGACTAGCGAGTATATGCGTTCTTTCCACAATGGTGCTGGTTGTTGTTTCCACAACCGTGAGCATGTATGCGGGCATGGAGGGAGAACTTAAGCAGAGATATCCTTCGGATATCAGTGTATATAGCTGGTATAAGGAAGTGCCGGCTGATGTGAATCTGGATGATGCACTTAAAGAAGCTGCTGCAGATTCGGATAAAATAATAGCTGACTCAGCTTGTAATGTTAAAGACAGCAAAAGCTACACTTATTTTAGCTGGACAGTGTTTAGAGAGGGGACAGAGTTTAAGCCGGTGTTAAGTTACGATAACGATATTTCCCTGTTGTATTTTGTCACAGGAGATGAAATTGATGAGATGGAGACCGGCTTTAAAGAGAGGCTGAATAAAAAAATCCCACAGCTTGATACCGGTTCGGTGGCTGTTTATGGAACGGAAAAGTTTAATGGCGATATAATTAATCTGTTGGGCAAAGAATTTAAAGTAGCTGCGGCAGAAAAAACTGCTGTAAGTAAAGACAGCTATATGTCCTCTATGTATAGTGGTGTGTACTATGTAGTGGTAGACAGCAAGGCAACACTTGCAGAGATATTTAACCTGAACAGCTCGCTGGGAGAGGATAGTGTGCCGACTATGCTCAACAATGAAATTGATTATAATCTGTATGGCAGCAGTGAGGATAAGCTTGCTGTGGCAAAGGCTCTGGATAAGCATTTTGAGGAAAATAGTGTAAAATCAGATGTGTCAGGCTTCTATGAGGAAAGCCGTGATGCAAACAGAGAACAGATTTATGTATTGTATGGTGGACTGTTCTTTATCGGAATATTCCTTGGAACGATGTTTCTTATGGTTACTGTGATGATTATTTTCTATAAGCAGATTTCAGAGGGCTATGATGACAAAGCACGCTATGAGATTATGGAGAAGGTCGGCATGAGCAATGACGAGGTGAAGAAATCCATTACTTCACAGGTGCGTATGGTATTTTTCCTGCCGATTATCCTTGCAGCGTGTCATCTTGCAGCAGCATTTCCTCTGCTTCGCAGACTGCTTGTCATGTTTAATCTTACGGATATTAAGTTAATTGCAATCTGCATGTCTGCTACGTTTTTGGTGTTTGTGGCTATATACTATATTGTTTTCAAGATTACTTCGAGAGCATACTACAGGATTGTGGGAAACCAGATTTAGGGGTTTCATATGAATTATGAATGCGCTATAATAGGACATAGCAATGATGCGTAAGAATATAGAGCGAGAGGAACAAGCAGTATGAGTATGACAGAAACAATTAAACTTTACGACAGGGATGCATATGCCATAGAGTTTGAGGCAGATATTATATCCTGCGAGCCGAACAAGGCAGATGATAAGCAGTTTGATATAATATTAAATCAGACTTTATTTTTCCCGGAGGAGGGCGGACAGAGCCCGGACATGGGAATACTTGGTGGCTACAGGGTCGTTGATGTGCAGATTAAGAATGGAGTCATTACTCATACGGTGGATATTTCCGCAGGTGATTGTTGCGAGGCAGAAAAGGAAACTGGTAAGCAAATCACCGGCAATGAATTTGAGCCGGAGAAAGTGGAGCTTGCATTAGGCGTCCACGTACATGGCAAAATAGACTGGCAGCATCGTTTTTACAATATGCAGCAGCACAGTGGAGAGCATATTTTTTCGGGAATTGTCCACCGCAGGTTTGGTTTTGAGAATGTGGGCTTTCATCTGAGTGATTCTGTAGTGACAATGGATTTCAGCGGAGTGATTTCACCGGAGGATATAGCAGAGGTGGAGCATGAGGTAAATGTAGCCATTTCAAAAAATATTCCGATAGAGGTGACATATCCGTCAAGGGATGAGCTTGCGCAGCTGGAGTACAGAAGCAAAATCGAGATTGAAGGACAGGTCAGAATAGTGACAGTGCCGGGGTATGACGTGTGTGCATGCTGTGCGCCGCATGTGAAGCGCACCGGCGAGATTGGCATGCTTAAGGTTATGAATTATCAGAATTATAAAGGAGGCGTCAGAATCAGCATCCTTTGTGGTTTCAGGGCACTGGAGGCTTTCAGACAAAAGTGCGACATTATCTCAGAGCTAATGGGGATATTTACCACAAATCAGGAGGCTATTGTGGATAACGTCACAAAGCTTAAGGCAGTAAACCAGTCACTTAAGTCAGAGCTTGGCACTGCAAAGTCAGCGCTTTTGGATTATAAGGTTGCAGAGCTTCCTGCTGATACGGACAATGCAGTATTGTTTGAGGACGGCATTGATACGAATACAGCAAGAAATTGCGTCAATGGCCTTGTGGAGAAATATAGTGGCTTTAGTGCATTTTTTACAGGAAATGATGAGGCGGGCTATAGCTTTATTATCGGAAGCAAGAATGCAGACTGCAATACAGTTGCCGCAGCACTGAGAAATAAGCTGGGTGCCAGAGGCGGCGGTAAGCCGGTTATGGTGCAGGGCTCTGTCAAGGCAGCAAAGAGCGAGATTGAGGAAGTGCTAAAAGAGGTGCTTTAACTTTTTGAAAATATAGTTTGTGGGACGGATTAAGAACACAAAAGCGGTTTCAGGACATTGCGTCCTGAAACCGCTTTTATTGTAAAAATCATATACAAAGTTAATTATTTGTTAGATCTTCTCCAAATGTGCATCTTCTCGGCCTCTTTGATGAGCTCATCACGGAAATCAGGATGAGCAACTGAGATGATTGCCTCTGCCTTCTGCCATGTAGAAAGACCCTTTACATTTACCATACCATACTCTGTAACGATATAGTGAGTGTTGGCTCTTGTGTCAGTAACGACAGAACCCTCTACAAGAGTAGGACGGATACGTGAGTGAACTACGCCCTGCTTGTCGGTGAAAGTTGAAGAGCAGCAGATAAAGCTCTTTCCACCGTTTGACATATATGCACCGAGAACGAAATCAAGCTGTCCGCCGGCACCACTGATGTGCTTTGTGCCTGAGCTCTCTGAGCTGATCTGTCCGAAGAGGTCAAGGTCTACACAGTTATTGATTGAGATGAAATTGTCAAGTGCGGCAATATTCTTGATATCATTTGTGTAGCTTACCGGGGCACTCATGAGCTCAGGATTCTCATCGAGGTAATCGTACATCTTCTTGGTTCCGGCACCGAAGCCGTAAGCCTGACGATAACGGTCGATGTTTTTCTTTGCTCCTGTGATTTTTCCGGCCTTTGCGATGTCAACGAATGCGTCAACGTACATCTCTGTGTGGACACCGAGATCCTTGAGGTCTGACTCAGCGATGAGTGAGCCTACTGCGTTTGGCATTCCGCCGATACCGAGCTGGAGACAGGCACCGTTTGGAATCTGGTCAACGATAAGCTCTGCAACCTTCTTGTCTACATCTGTTGCAGGACCACCGGCACCAAGCTCTCCGATTGCAGGGTTGTCACCCTCAACAATGTAAGAAACCTGTGAAATATGTACATTGGCCTCTGAACCGCCGTGACAGCGAGGCATGTTTTCATTGACCTCAACGATGATTTTCTTTGAAGTCTCGCATACAGCACCGAGGTGAGATGCGTTAGGACCAAAGTTGAAGTAACCGTGTGAATCCATCGGTGCAACCTGGAACATAGCGACATCGTCAGGTGTTGTTGAATCTCTATAATAACGAGGAAGCTCTGAGTAACGGATTGGTGAGTAGAAAGAACAGCCTCTCTTGATAAGCTTTCTCTCATAACCGCCCATGTGCCATGAGTTCCATGTGAAATGCTCGCCGGCATCCTCACGCTCGAAAATGGCAAGTGGCTTAAGTAAAATACCACCACGTACATTGACATCCTTAAGTTCATCAGTTCTTCTGGCAAGTGCCTTGTCGAGGGCATCAGGTGTGCCTGTGCACCAGCCGTAGTCAACCCAGTCGCCTGATTTGACAATCTTTACTGCCTCATCTGCTGAGACAAGTTTCTGCTTGTACTCTTCTAAAAAGCTCATAAAATCCTCCTTAGATACCTAAAATGATAGTAGCAAAATGCTACGTTAAAAAAATAACAAACCCTATAATCTCTATATTATCACTTTAGAGAGGATTTTACAAGTTGGTAAATGCTGGTAGAGACTTTTATATGACAGTCTCTGCTAGTCACCCTCCGGAAGCATCCATTCCTCAGCCTGCTTCTGGTAATCGGCCGCCTGGCTGCGCAGTGAATCAATCAGCTCCTTATCGCCTTTAAATACATTCCTTGATTTAGGAGGAAGCGAATCAAGCTTTTTCTGCTTCTCATCAGCCCATCTTGAGTAGCACTCAGACAGGGCATGAAGCGCCTTGCCACCGCCGCACTCCACATCGAGTACCGGCTTTGTCTCGAATGCAGCGTTGTAATACCACAGGCTTGCCTCCTCATAGTCTGCCTTGTCGAAATAGTACGCACCGAGCTCACAGCACACCTCGCTGCAGCCATCAACTGCTACATTTTTTAGGGCAACAGAAAAAAATTTGTCATAGTCGCCATTCATGCGATAGTAGCGTGATAGCACGCAGGTGGATTCGATGTCGGGGCTGTTGCGGTATTCACCCTGAAAATATGGCAGGGCATTGGAAAAATCTTCGGGGCTTCCGCATTTTAAAAGCTCCTTGGCATACATAGTCGCTATACTTTTTGGCAGGGTGCCGTTTTTTTCAAAGGAGCGCTTGAATATGGTAAAATCACGTTTGCCGTGAGTGCCCTGCGGCAGATGTTGTATACAGATATCGCTGTCATAGACTACAGGCTCTAAGCGCACAGTCTCGTGCACCGGGTTAATCCATGTAAACGTGCGAAGCCTCTTGAACAGCTTCGGACGATACTCTGAGGATGAATTTTGCACTGTGTTGAATTTGCTTGGAGTAATGTATTTCATCTGGACAATCTCAATTTCCGGCAGCAGCGCAGCCTTAAGCATCATGAAACGCCTGCGGTTGGTATCGTCGAGCACCTCGTCGGCATCAGGTGCATATATGTATTCCTGCGTAGCCTTGGAAAACGAAAAATTCCTGGCCGCAGCAAAATCATCGCACCATGAGAAATCATAGATTTTGTCCGTATACCGTGCAGCTATCTCTTTTGTGCTGTCCGTCGAGCCGGTGTCCACTATGATGATTTCATCCATCAGCCCTTTGAGACTGTTCAGGCATCGTTCGAGCACCTCTTCTTCATTTTTTACTATCATGCATAAGCTAATTGTAATCATATTTATCTCCATTTACCGGTCGGATGTTATAATAGTTACGATTATATTATAATATATATATCGGCATGTTTTGCAGAAATATTTGTGTATTGTAAATATTGCCGGGATTTCATATAATTGAAATGAAATGTCTACAGATAAACTTATTTCTAAAGGCTATAGAATTTCAGATAAACTATATAATCAGATTTTAGCAAGGAATAATGAAGTAATTTAGAAGAGGAACAAATATGGAAAATCATACAATTGTAACACTGAAAAAAGGCGAAGGACGCACTATAAAAGCAGGCGGCGCATGGATTTTTGACAATGAAATAGACACAATCACAGGCACCTTTACAAACGGAGATATTGTTGTGGTGCACGATTTCGACGGATATCCGATGGGGCGCGGCTTCATAAACCAGAATTCAAAAATCCGTATCAGAATGATGACAAGAAAAGCAGACCAGCTGATTGATGACAATTTCCTCAGGATGAGAGTGCAAAATGCCTGGGATTATCGCAAGCAGGTGATGGCAGGAGGCAATGACAATGTGTTTGCAGCAGGTGAAACAGACATTGCAGGTGAGGCTTGTGTGGCAGGCATTGGTACAACCGGCAGACCTGATTTAAACTGCTGCCGTGTGATATTTGGCGAGGCTGATTTCCTGCCGGGTATTACAGTGGACAAATACGCAGATGTGCTTGTGGTGGAGTGTCTTGCACTTGGAATGGAGCAGTTTAAGGTGAAAATCGTTGAACTGTTAAAGGAAGTGCTGGCGGCGGACGGAATAAATATTCGTGGAGTATACGAGCGCAGTGATGCAAATGAGCGCAAAAAAGAAGGTCTTCCTAAGGTAAAAGGCTTTATAGGAGCCGAGTTTGACACAAATGTGGAGATAGTAGAAAACGCAGTTCACTATATGGTCGATGTGGAAAATGGACAGAAAACAGGCTTCTTCTTAGACCAGAAGTATAACAGGCTTGCTATGCAGCGTATCTGCAAGGGGAAAAGAGTGCTCGACTGCTTCACGCATATGGGTACATTTGCCCTCAATGCAGGAATTGCGGGGGCAAGTGAGGTCACAGGACTTGATATATCAGAGTATGCGGTTAAGCAGGCTACAGAAAATGCGAAGAGAAATAATCTCTCAGACACAGTGAAGTTTCGCGTGGCAAATGTGCTGGATGAGCTGCCACGGCTCGCTGCAGATGGTGAAAAATATGATGTAGTTATTCTGGATCCTCCGGCATTTACAAAGTCGCGTGAGGCTACCAAAAATGCGATAAAGGGCTACCGCGAGATTAACATGAAAGGACTTAAGCTTGTTAAGGATGGTGGATTTCTGGCTACCTGCTCATGCTCTCATTTCATGACGCAGGAGCTACTTGCAAAAACGGTCAAGGAAGCGGCAAAGGCCACTCACAAGAGGCTGCGCCAGGTGGAGTTCCGCACACAGGGACCGGATCATCCGATACTGTGGGCCAACTCAGCTAATGTACCGGAGTCGTATTATCTTAAGTTTTTCATTTTCCAGGTCGTTGATGAGAAATAGATGACAGAAAGTGGCGGGAATGCTTGATTTATAATGGATGGAAGCTCTTTAGTTGTATGTTGTAGTTATTCCTCTTTTATGCTGTGGTCTATACCTCTGCCTCAGCCATGATAATTTCAGCAGCATCAAGTATGAGCTGTGAAGCTTTCATGTTAAGCATATCATAATGAACCGTTTCTTTAACAATTGCTAATCCAAGTCCGTAAACGTTATGGATATGTGCTATGACGGAACATTGGTGCTTCCAAGCAGCTATGCTGTTATGGATGAACAGGAAATGAGTTATTTAGAGGGAGAAAATTGGAACGTAAAAACTCTCTGGTATAATATTGTTGAGGCAGCCGGACAATATGGTGTGTTTAAAAGTATTTGTAAAAGAGTTTCAGTTAAAGGAAAAACGGTATGGGCATGGGCATGCTCTGCAGTTAGCTGGGCAAAACATAAGGCAATAGGATATTTAGGAACACATAAAGTGTTTTACTAGATGATATGTGTAGCTTTTTATACTCAAATGTATGGAGAGCTACACTTTTTGGAGGATAAGATGATTCAATATTTAGGTGAGCATAAACTTTTTAATGAAAAATATATTATATTTATTTTATTTTGTATATTCTTAATTGAATTTAAAAATTACTTTTCTCATAAAAATAAAGAAAAAGGGTATACATTGGTGATTTCGTTAATGTACTTAGGGGAGGCAATATTATTTTTAATGCCTTATGAGAATTATATTGTTGATATTATGTGTACATTATTTGGAATAGTGTTAATTTTATGCTTAATCTTGAGATACACAAGTAGAAAAGGATAGAAATGGGTAGTATAAAAATATATGAAAATAAAACGTTTAAATTAAATTTTGTTTATGAAATAGTTTGCGATGTGTCATTTGTTATAGGAATAAATATATTTGTTTTTACTCAAAGGGATACTGCTCGATTTCAAGTTTTAATACTATCTGCATATTTATGTTGTTTATATCTATTGAATATTCGTGATTTGTTAAGAAAAATTTAATTACTGCAATAATGTATGGAAGTGTGGCATTGGATGGTCAAATGTATATTGCAGGGTTTCAGGCAGTATACTGTATGGCAAAAAAAGAAAAATTTACATTAAAAACAACATCCAATCCGTTTGGGTTGTTTTCTGTTTCTTAAGGTTATTATGAGCAAAATAATTTATGTGTCAATTGCAATACTGATTTATATGATTATTAATTTATATTCAATAATAAAGAAAAATACATAAATTTTACATTTTGCTGGTTCTGTTTTGGTTTTACAGTTTTTTTATTGTCGGCTGATAATTCACATTGCATTACATTGAGTGAGTATTCTGTATGTGAATATATATTTTTATTTTGTATGATTATATATGCAGCTTTAGTTTATTTTTTAGAAAACAAAAAAAGTGAAAAAAATTATAGTTGTGAAGATAATTACAAAAAAGTATTTATGACAATATAAGGGTTACAAGACCAAGGTGACTCTCGATGTTTCGGAAGGAAAGTTTACAGATGGTGATTCTGTATATCTGCACTATTTCAATGACAAGACAGGCGAGCTTGAGCTTGTAGGAGAGAGTACTTATATCAGCGGTTTTGCGGTATTTGAGATGGAGCATTGCTCTGATCACATTGTAATTGCCCAGAAGCTTGATTCTACAGATAATACAGATAAGAAGCCAGTAGGTGATGAAGAAAAAACATCAGGTAATATTACCAAACCATCAGCTGAAGTAAAGGCTCCAGCCGCTCAGGGCAGCGGAGCTGCAAAAGCTACTGTTACAAAAAAGGTTACTACAAAATCTGCTAAGACCGGAGATAATACACCAATTATTCCGTTTGTTGTAATTTTAACAATTGATCTTGTAGCAGTAGTTACATTTTTGGCTAGAAAGAAGAAAGCATAACTGTTCTAATTGAATAGACGTTAGGTATATAAAATGGGAGAGGCGTCAGCTTCTCCCATTTTATATACAGAATTTGAGAAGTGAGCATGGGAATTATGTCAAAATATTCGAGAAATAAAAAAATAAGCAGAAGCAGCAAAAGATTTTGTTCAGGCAGATGCTGGGAGCATTTGGCTTGATAGTTATAACAGCTTTCTTTTGGATGTTGCTGCTTCGATATATGGATATGGTAAGCTCGGAAATGGCATATAGTGAGCTAGTCAGTCGGTTAAAGCGACTTGACATCCTTGATATTCTGCTTTGGAGTTTCTTATTTGCAAATGTGATTACCTGTATCTGCTCCGGCAGGGTGCTGGATGACATGATTGCAGCGGGGGATAAGCATATGGGTCTGGTATATGCGATTCTCCTATTTATGATTATGATGTCTGTCAGGTGTTCTAAGATAGAGGATTATGGGTTTATCTTTGAAGTTATGTCTCTTGGTACAGCAGTAGCTATTATAGTGGCTGTGCTTCAGTTTATGGGGATAGATTTGTTTGGACTCATAGGCAGCCTGTCAAAGCTGGAGGCAGCCAATTTCCTTTCAACCATTGGAAATACCGCTGTTTTTGGAAAGTATATCTGTATAGTGTGTCCTGTTGCAATTTATTATCTGGGTGACAGAACTGATGCTTTTTCTAAGATCTGCTTTTATTTAATAAGTATGTTTTTTCCGATGGGAGTGATAGTGTCGAATACTGATGCCTCTGTAATAGGCATGGTTGTAGCAGCGGTGGTTGCATTTATTTTGGCATTGTATTATGGGAAGGTGTCATCGTATATTTTGAGCTTTATGACTGCCCTGGTCGGTATTTTATTTCTGGGGATAGTTTACCATATTGTGCCGGGACGCAGAAATGCTTCAGGTATAGTGAGGCTGTTTTTGAACTATAGAGTTCTGGCTGTTATTATGATTGTTTTTATTGCACTGATTGTTTTTTACACTGTTTATCGTAGAATGCACTTTAATTTTTCTAACGAGGCATTTCATAGATTGGGAAATGCTATGACACTGATATGTGTGTGTGGAGTTTGTATTCTGATAGGTGTTTTTGTTTATTTATCATTTATTAACACCACTGTTTCGCTTGGCAGGCTGGAGAATTACCTGCGTTTTGGAACTAAGTGGGGCACAGGTAGAGGCACTATATGGAGTTGGTGCATGGATAGCGGATTATTTTTAATGTGGATTAAATACAAAAATTCTGCAAAAGAATTATAATAATATTGTACAATGACAGCGGTTATTGTACAATATTATGAGTGACAAACGTAATTATAGACAGTAAACTTCGGTGGATTTTTGGAGGTCGAAAATTGGGCAAGATAGAAGGAATTGAAATTAAAAATTATGGTCCGTTGAGAAACGTAATATTAGGAAAAACACGCACTCATCAGAACGCTAAAGCTTTAAGTAATTTAGTGACAATTATTGGACCGAGTGGAAACGGAAAAAGTACGCTTGCTGATGTATTTGGATTTATTGCTGATTGCCTGGAGATGGGGGTAGAAGCAGCTTGTGATGCAGGCAATCGTGGCGGATATGAAAAACTTATTTCTCAAGGAGCAAAGGGACCGATATCTTTTGAAATATATTATAGAGAAACTTACAATGCAAAACCAATTACCTATCAATTAGACATTGATGTTGATAATATGGGAAGACCTTATGTAAAAGAAGAAAGATTAAGACAGCGAGTTGAAAAAAGAGGATGGCCTCGTTCTTTTCTACATTTACAAGAGGGTAAAGGGTATGCTTTTGAAGGAACAGAGGGAGGACAAGATGATGATGGAAAAATTACAGGAAAAAAGATTGAGGTAGAATTGACAGATATTCGTAAACCTGGAATAGTAACTTTGGGAGCAATGAAGCAATATTCCCGCATTGAGAAGTTCTTACAATTTTTAAAAAGCTGGTATCTGTGTTATTTTTCTCCAGATGCTGCAAGAAAAATACAGACATCAGCACCAGCACCTTATTTAGACCGGATCGGAAGCAATATAAATAATGTTGCCCAGTATATGTACCGGGAAAATAAAAAAGATTTCGAGAAGGTATTGAAAGAAATTCAGACTAAACTACCGGGAATTCGGAAGATAGAACCTCTTAAACTGGAAAATGGACAGATTACATTACGATTTTGGGAGGTGGGATTTGACGAACCATTTTATTCACCAAGAATGTCTGATGGTACGCTGAAATTGTTTGCATATTATCTTTTATTGCATGAGAAAAATCCACGCCAGCTTGTATTTATAGAAGAACCTGAAAATGGTTTATATCATCATTATTTAGCGAAACTTGCAGAGGAAATGAAGAAAAGTGTCGGAAATGGGTACATGAAGCAGTTATTTGTTACAACACATAGCCCTTTTTTTGTGAATGCACTTTTACCGGATGACGTATGGGTGTTATCAAAAGATGAAAATGGATTTTCAACAGTGAAACGTGCATCAGAGTATGATTTTGTACAGGAACTGGCTGAGGAGGGCGTTGAATTGGGAGACATGTGGTATAGTCAATATTTCGGATAAGGAGTAGTTTTATGTACGTTCAATTTTTGATTGAGGATAAATCAACTGAAAAATTAGTGTGCCATGTGATGGATAAGCTTAAAGCCCGTTATAGTGATAAATATATTGATTATGACACGAGAGCATTTAAAGGAATAGGACATTTGCCTAAAAAAGGAACTGCAATCGAACGAAAAACAGGACAATTATTAAATGATCTGCCAATGTTTCTTCGTGCGTTTGATAAAAAGCTACGTAAATTACCGGGAGCAGTTATTATAGTTGTTCTGGATAACGATAAAAGAGATCAAACTGAATTTAAAAGACAGCTTAAAGAAATGTCGGAGCAAAATATGATATTGATAGATCATGCTTTTTGTATCGCTGTTAAGGAAATGGAAGCTTGGTTGTTGGGGGATATAAAGGCAATTGAGAAAGCATATCCAAACGCAAAAAGAACTGCAATCAAAGATTATGTTCAGGATGAAATAGGTGATACATGGGAAATACTTGCTAATATGATATATCCGGGAGGAATGAATAAATTACAGAAGAATGCTGCCGGTTCATATGGGGTAATTGGAGAGATGAAGGCTGAATGGGCTGATAGGATTGGAAAAAAGATGGAATTAGATCAGAATATTTCTCCGAGTTTTAATGCATTTATGCGTGAGCTGACAATGAGAGTTGGTTAGAAATTAAAATACATGTTTATTACTAGTATTTTATGCCTAGAAGTGGTAAAATAATCTCAAATTCAATAGAAAGTGAGGCAACGATATGAGCAGATTAATTAAGAAGGTATCAATAGCAATATTGTCATTTATGATGGTTTTCTCAGCTTTGCCGGCATCATAGGGCTTTACAGAGAGCGTTTGGGCGGAAGAAAAATCAGGGCTTTATCATGAAGGAGATGTTTGGAATTATTATCAGTTTTGTAAAGGAGGTATATTGTATATGGAAAATATAAAAAAGAATTTATGCAGGCTCACGGGTATAGTGCTGGCAGCTGGTCTGATGCTTCCGACACCGGTGCAGGCAGCACAGAGCACGGCGAGAGTAGCAAATGACCCAATAGACATTTCAACCTTGAAGGTGGGGTATGATTTGCGTGATGAAAATGACAGTACAATATGGAGTAAAGATGGAACTGTCGAATATCAGGGGAAGCCAATAACGATAGATGGCTACCTGCTGAAGGATAATTGTTTACTTCCGAGAGAAAGCTATTCCCTTTCTATAGAAGGTGACAATGTGAAAAAGACACTTGTAAAAGATGGCTATTCAGAGAAGAAATACATATATAATGATCATTCATATGGATTTGAGGATGAAGCAGACTATGGTACAATTCTTTATGGTTCGCTTCTGCCGGTATATCAGGCTGGTAAAAGACTTGGATTTAAGAGAGAACACCCTTTTGATCCGTTTCTGGTTACGTTTATGGGAATTGAGGATAAGTACACACTGGAACAATTAAGACAGTATGATTCAATGACCGAATTTGTGAATAAGACAGGATATATGCAGTCAGATGAAATAGCTGAGGGACCAAATGCAGGATATATCTCAAAATTCGAGAACACTGCATTGGATGAGGCAAAGCAATCGGGATATAATGACCTTGCTTCATATCATAAATATTTATGTGATAGAGAGGAATATGCCCGATGCGAGCCGGTGAATGAGACTTGGTATCCTATGTATTTTATCATTTCAAAAGATCTTGTTACACGTGAACAGGTGGACACAGTTGCTAAAAAAAGAAATTATGAAGTATATGAAACTAGCAACGAGTATTATATATATGGAAACTGTACATATGAATATGCCGATTATATGGATTACAATGTTAGAATGATTGCACCACAGATAGCTAACGAATTAAATCTGAACAGAAATCAGGTTGATTACTCATATGCACCGGAACAGGTGGTTGTATATCATACATATTATAGTTTTACCAATAGACAGCTTATAGATGCTATTGCTGCTGAGATGGATACTTGGTCAGGGCGTTGGGATTATTACCTGTATGGAGATGAGCATTTTCAATATCACTATGATTTGGATGAGGTTAGGAAACCGGGATATGGTGCAGGCAACTGGGGTGGAGGCTTTGGACTTATACAGGATCAGATTACAGTCAATTATGCACCTGAATATAAATATACAATCACAGGCCCGGGACGTGTGACAGTAAAGATTACAGGTCGTGAAGATCAAAATGGCCATGGTAGTGCGAATGTTAAGGGAACAAGTGTAGCGTATCTCAATGTGACGCAAAATACTGACAAGTCGTTAAATGGTGTACTGAAATCATATGATGGCAATTGGTATTATTATGTAAATGGAGAAATTCAAAAAGGTCAGAAAACTGTTAGGAAAAACAACTACGGCTGGTGGTATATAAACACAGATGGCAAGGTGGACTTTAGTGCAACAACATTGTGCAAATACAATGGATCATGGTGGTATATAAAAAATGGCAAGATAGACTTTAATGCAACAACACTGTGCAAATACAACGGATCATGGTGGTATGTAAAAAATGGTAAAGTAGACTTTAGCACAACAACATTGTGTAAATACAACGGATCATGGTGGTATGTAAAAAATGGTAAAGTAGACTTTAGCGCAACAACATTGTGTAAATACAATGGATCATGGTGGTATGTAAACGGTGGCAGAGTAGATTTTGGAGCAACAACGCTATGTAAATACAATGGTACATGGTTTTATGTAAATGGCGGTAAAGTAATTTTTGGAGCAAACGGACTTTGCAAATACAACGGCACTTGGTGGTACATAAATAATGGTGTTGTAAATTTTAATAAGACAACTTTAGTTAAATATGGAAATAATTGGTTTGCTGTTGCTGGTGGTAAAGTTGCATGGGGATATACTGGTTATATGCATTATAATGGTGGTATCTTTAAAGTGGTAAACGGTATTGTTAGGTTTTAAGCAGGAGATAAATCTGTCAAGTCTTTAAAAATTTGTTGATGAAAAGTGGAGCAGAATCGAATCTGCTCCACTTTTTAGCATAGATACATGTTTACTGCTAGAAATTTATAACTAGAAGTGGTTAAATAGTCTCAAATTCAATAGAAAGTGAGGCAACGATATGACCAGATTAATTAAGAAGATATCAATAGCAATATTATCATTTATGATGGTTTTTTCAGCTTTGCCGACATCATATAGCTTTACAGAAAGCGTTTGGGCGGAAGAAAAATCAGGGCTTTATCATGAAGGAGATGTTTGGAATTATTATTCAGAATGGTGAAATTGTTACTGATACCACTACACTTGTCAAGTACAATGACAGCTGGTGGTATGTGAAGGATGGCAGAATTGATTTTGGCGCCAATACTTTAGTGAAATATAATGGCAAGTGGTTCTATGTCAGAGGTGATTACCATGTGACATATGAAATGAACGAAGCTGTATACACGAAAACTCATGTTTTTTAGGATGGCTTAAAAAATAAGTTTGAGAAAATAATGGACTATAACTGGATTTTATAGAAAGGAACACAATGCGATACACATTTATAAAGCAGCATGATGCAACAGACTGTGCAGCGGCATGCATCAATGATACCTTTTGACCTTTTAATCATACAATAAATTCAGAAAAAAGACCATGCTTATAATAGCACGCAGGTTGGCAACGGTAAAAAACTGTGACAAAATAATAGTCATGGACAAAGGAAAGATAAT
>ERZ833608.323-NODE-323-length-42649-cov-6.370850_pt1 | contig 42649 bp, 38 predicted proteins | sample MGYA00519694_ERZ833608 | MGnify/ENA primary metagenome ERZ833608 (study PRJEB31850, sample SAMEA3708742) | human gut metagenome | biome: human gut; feature: human-associated habitat; material: faeces | place: China | collected 2014 ... | reverse complement strand
TGTGCTGAATGTCTCGGGCGGCACGGCGGTCATGAAGGACGCCGACGGCTACCGCGGCATCAGCCGCGACTGGATTCAGGGCTGGGGTCAGGGTCTGGCACTGGCATTCTTTGCCGGTGTGCTGAACTACGACAACGTCCGCTCGGACGGCGCGTTGTAAGCGAGGGGCATTTTTCCTATGAAGCTGATTTACCCGATATTGCCTGAAGGCCGTTTCAAGGCACTGACACTGAGCTTTGATGACGGTCACATAGAGGACCGCCGCCTGACAGAGCTTTTTAACCAATACGGACTGCACGCAACCTTCAATTTGAATTCTGGCATCAGCGGGGCGGATCGCATCCCGCAGAGCGACTACGCCGCTTTGTATGCGGGGCATGAGATTGCATCGCACGGCGTGCTGCACCCCGGAATGACGATGACCCCGCTGCCGCTGGCTGCACAGCAGGCACTGGAAGACCGCCGTGCGCTGGAACACCTGACGCAATACCCGGTGCGCGGCTTCGCCTACCCATTTGGAGAGAACAATGACGCCGTGGCCGCCATGCTGCCCGCTGTGGGTATCCGCTACGCCCGCACGGTGGCGGATACCGGCAAGTATAATTTTCCGCAGGACTGGCTGCGCTGGGATCCGACCTGCCACATTTTTAACCATCTGCTGGAATATGGTCAGCGCTTTGTGGAGCGCACGAACCTGCGCAAGCCGCTTTTGTTCTATGTCTGGGGTCACAGCTGGGAGCTAAACAGCAACGATGGCTGGACGATGATGGAACAATTCTGTAAGCAGGTGGGCGGTCGTGACGATATTTGGTACGCAACCAATATAGCGATCTATGACTACATGCAGGCTGTAAGCCAGCTTGAATTTACCGCCGATGCAGACCGTGTATACAACCGCAGCGCTGCCGACTGCTGGCTGTATGTGGACGGTGCCACAGTTCGCCTTCCTGCAGGGCAAATTACAGCACTATAAAACAAACGAGCAGAAACCCGACAATACCGGGTTTCTGCTCACTTTTTGTTTTAGGTACCGCAGATGTTTTATCGTATCAATTTTGCAACAATGGCAGGCGGCTTTCTCTCTCGCCGTCTGCGCCCGCAGACGGCGCGCCTTTACGGATTGCCCGGCGGGGCTTTGCGGGCGGCGGTCTTGCGGTATTCGTTGGGGCTGATGTCCTCAACCTTGCGGAAACACTTGGAGAAGTAGGCCAGCGAGCGGAAGCCGATCTGCTCGGCAATCTGGGTCAGGCTGAAATCGGTGCTGGTCAGCAGGGCTTTTGCCTCGGTGATGCGGCGCTTCATCAGGTAGTCGATGGGGGAGGCGCCGTACTCCCGCTTGAAGGAGTGGGAGAGGTAATATTTGTTGACATGCGCGATCTCGGCCAGCGAGTCGAGCGTGATGGCGCGGCTGTAGTTTTCGTCAAGGTAGCGCTTGGCGGCGGCGCACTCCTTGCTTTCGGCCGGCGGGGTGCTGACCCGCAGCGAGAGCGAGGCCGTGCGCACGAGCTTGACAAGCAGCACCTCGGTCAGGTCCTGACAGACCATCTCACAGCCGTCCTCGCGCGCGTCGATCTCACGCAGCAGCATCTTGGTCAGGCCGAGCATATCCTCGCGCATGGCACCGCACTTGACCATCGTGTAGCCCTGATCCCGCTGGTTGAAAAGGATCTCGACCCCTTCGATGCCCAGCACGATATACTCGAGCGGACTGGCCTGATAGCTTAACTCGGTGTGCAGCGTGCGGGGGTTTACGATGACCATGTCATCAGGGGCGACATCGAGCATCTTGCCCTCGACATTGAACTGGCCGCGCCCGTTCACGCAGTAGAAAACCTCGGTGCAGGAGTGGGTGTGCGGCACCGAGTTCCAGTCGCCGCCGAAGCGGCTTTTGCTGACATACATCAGCCGGATGGCCTCCCGCGGGGGGACATCCATGTTCAGCTCATACCGTGTGTTCATGGGGAATACCGCCTTTTCTGAAATGATGACAAAATGGTAAAAGTTACGCGCACAAGATATAACAAGTATAGAGCAAGATGCGACAAGCAAAAGCAACAGCAGGGGGATGATTTTTCTGCTATTATAGCGCAGATGGCGCAATGTTGCAACGCTGTTTTGTCAAAAAAACAGCGTTGTTGCTCAATTTTGCGCTTTAGTACACTAAACGAACGGCAAAAACAGCAGATTGCACAAGAAAAGGGTCTGGCTTTTGTACAATATTTTTGCCGTGGCAGGATGTTGCCCGCAAAGCAGACAAGTATAGCAAGATAGTGCAAATGCGCAACAAGAAATGGTCTGTTCAAGTCCGCAAGAAACCGGTATGATGTTGTCAATGAAACATTGTCTGCCTACGGCGGACCGGAAAGGGACGGGAACATGGAGCAGCTTGGAAGATTGACACTTCCCACAGACGCAGATGTGGTGGAGGAAACCCTGCGCCTGAAGAACCTGCTGGGGGCTGACGCCCTGCGCGACTGCGACGGCACCGAGATGCCTGCAGAGCTTTTGCAGGACCCTGCAAAGAAATACGCTACCTATTATACGACCCGCAAGGATAATGCATGGGCCGAGGCAAACCCCGATGAGGTCCAGCAGGAGTATCTCATCAGCGACCGCCACACGGCGCGCGGCACAAAGCTGCGCATTCATCTGATGGACGGCTTCCACACCCAGCAGCTCAAGGTCAACACGCTGGACGACCCCAAGCGCTGGTGGGAGGTCATCGACCGCACGACCGGTGAGGTCGTACCCACCGACAAGTGGTTCTTTGACGAGCCGACCGGTGAGGTTGAAATCGAGACGATTCCCTACCACGAGTATACAGTCAGCTTTCTGGCGTTTTTGATCTGGGACCCCGTACACATGTACAACTTCCTGACCAACGACTGGAAGGACACGCCCCACCAGCTGACCTACGATGTGCGCCAGCCCAAAACGCAGGCGTATGTAAAAGAAAAGCTGCGCCGCTGGTGCGAAGCGAACCCCCATATTGATGTGGTGCGGTTCACGACCTTCTTCCACCAGTTCACGCTGACCTTTGACGACCAGAAGCGCGAGAAATTCGTCGAGTGGTTCGGCTACAGCGCCAGCGTCAGCCCCTACATCCTTGAAAAGTTCGAGAAGTGGGCAGGCTATAAGTTCCGCCCTGAGTTCATTGTGGATCAGGGCTACCACAACACGATGTTCCGCGTGCCGAGCAAGGAGTTCCGCGACTTCATCGAGTTCCAGCAGCAGGAAGTTTGCGCTCTTGCCAAAGAGATGGTGGACATCGTCCACTCCTACGGCAAGGAAGCGATGATGTTCCTTGGCGACCACTGGATCGGCACAGAGCCCTACGGCAAGTATTTCGCCTCGATCGGGCTGGACGCCGTGGTCGGCTCGGTCGGCAGCGGCGTTACGCTGCGGATGATCTCCGACATCAAGGGCGTCAGGTACACCGAGGGCCGTCTGCTGCCCTACTTCTTCCCCGATGTGTTCACCGAGGGCGGCGACCCGATCGGCGAGGCCCGCACCAACTGGATGAAGGCCCGCCGCGCGATTTTGCGCAGCCCGCTGGACCGCATCGGCTACGGCGGCTACCTCAAGCTTGCCAGCAACTGGCCCGGCTTTATTGACGAGATCCAGAATGTGGTCAGCGAGTTCCGCCAGATCCACGAAAATATGCAGGGCACAAAGTCTTATGTGGCGCCGTTCAAGGTGGCCATCCTCAACTGCTGGGGTGGCCTGCGCAAGTGGATGAGCAATCAGGTCCACCACTCTATCTACCACCGCGAGACCTACTCCGCCGAGGGGGTTCTCGAATGTCTGAGTGGCATGCCGTTCGATGTTGAGTTCATCGACTTTGACGACATCCGCAACGGCATCCCCAAGGACATCGGCGTCATCATCAATGTGGGCGATGCGTACACAGCCTTCAGCGGTGCCGAGAACTGGATCGACGAAAAGGTCGTGACCGCCATCCGCAAATTTGTGGACGAAGGCGGCGGCTTCATCGGCGTGGGTGAGCCCACCGCCTGCCAGCATCAGGGTCGGTACTTCCAGCTGTCCGATGTGATGGGCGTGGACCGCGAGATGGGCTTCTCGTTAAGCACCGACAAGTACAACACCTGCGACCCGCACCACTTCATCCTTGAGGATATTGACACCGCCGTTGATTTTGGCGAGGGCACAAGCCGCATCTATGCGCAGGGCAAGCATTATCAGATTCTGGCGCAGGACGGCGAGTACAGCCAGTTGGTCGTCAACGAGTACGGCAAGGGCCACAGCGTCTACTTTGCCGGGCTGCCCTACTCCCCGCAGAACTGCCGCATTTTGCTGCGCGCCATCTACTACGCCGCCGGTATGCCGGAGGAGATGAAGCACTACTATGTGACCAATGTGGACACCGAAGTCACCGTCTTCCCCGAAACGAAGCGCATCGCGGTCATCAACAACTCGGAGTCCGAGCAAAAGACCGACCTCTACATCAAGGGCAGGCTGGTTGAACAGCTGACCTTGGCCCCGCGTGAGATGCGCTGGGTCGCGGATGCCGAATAACAACCGATAATTATGTGCCGCACCGTGCGGGACATCGTTATAAAGGCAATACCGCATAATTCTAAGTGCCGATACGGCGAGCGAGGTGCGGCAGCTGCTAAGCCAAAAGCGCAGATAATACTGGATGTCTTATCGAGCATTTTGGCAACGCAGATGCCGTGCCGCAGCCGCCGGAGCGGTGCTTAAGCCGTCAGGCGGGAATTGTGCGGTGTTGCCTAAAGAATGGAGAAATTCCAAGGAGGAAACCACTATGAAAAAGAAGAATGCAGCAGCCCTTTTGGCCGCCGCTATGGCCGCATCCATGCTGGCCGGCTGCGGCGGTGCCGCCAGCAGCGAAGCCACCTCTGCCGCTGAGAGCAAGCCCGCCGAGTCCACGGCCGCCAGCAGCGAAGCCACCGAGGCCGATGAGACCCTGACCGTCTGGGCATGGGACCCGAACTTCAACATCTATGCGCTGAAGCAGGCTGAGGCCATCTACCAGAAGGATCACCCCAACTTCAAGCTGAACATTGAGGAGAATGTCTACAGCGACATCGAGACCAAGCTGATCACCGCTGCCACCAGCGAGGATTACAGCACCCTGCCCGACCTCTTCCTGATGCAGGACTACTCCTTCCACAAGATGGTCGCCAACTTCCCCGGCATCTACACTGAGCTGGACAACGGCGGCTTCAACTGGGACGACTTCTCCGGCGGCAAGCTGGCTGACTCCACGGTGGACGGCCACCACTACGGCATCCCCTTCGACAACGGTGCCTCCATCATGGCCATCCGTTCCGACATGGTCGAGAACGCCGGTCTGACCGTTGCGGACTTCAAGGATCTGACCTGGACCGAGTTCATGGACAAGGCACAGAAGGTCGTGGACGCCAACGGTGTTCCGATGCTGACCTCCAGCGGCGGCTCTGAGCTGATCATCGAGATGCTGCAGTCTGCCGGTGCTTCCCCCGTTGTGGACGGCAAGGTCAACATTGCCGACAACGCTGCCCTGAAGGAATCCATGACCGTCTACAAGGAAATGGTTGACAAGGGCATTCTGGCCGAGTACACCGACTGGGATCAGTACATTGCCTCGATGAACGACGGCAAGGCCGCCGGCGTCATTCAGGGCTGCTGGATCATGTCCAGCATTCAGGCTGCTGAGGATCAGGCCGGCAAGTGGGCCATCGTCAACATGCCTAAGCTCGAGACCGTTGAGGGTGCTACCAACTACGCCAACTGCGGCGGCGCAAGCTGGGCCGTTTCCTCCAACTGCAAGAATGTTGAGCTGGCTTACGACTTCCTGAAGAGCACCTTCGGCGCCAGCGTCGAGCTGTACGATGACCTGCTGCCCAATGCCGGTGCCATCGCCAGCTACCTGCCCGCCTCCAAGTCCGACATTTACAACCAGCCCTCCGAGTTCTACGGCGGCCAGACCGTTTACAAGGACATCGTTGAGTTCGCCGGTCAGGTTCCCGCCTTCGACTGCGGCGCTTACTACTCTGATGTTCGCAGCGCTCTGACCGATGCCATCACCAATGTTGTGCAGAAGAATGCCGATGTTGAGGCTGAGATGAAGACCGCGCAGGACACCGTTGAATTCAACATCGCCGGCTAAGCCTGATTTTGGGCAATACCGATAACAACTGAAATCTGCCAAGGGCATGGTTTGCATCCGATAGTGTTTCTGCAAGCCGTGCCCTTGGTTTTCTGATAAAGCCGGGTACAATAGGAGAACATCACCATGAAGAAAAAAGGACTTGATATGGAGCAAAAACGCAGCCTGATCGGCTGGGCGTTTCTGCTGCCTGCTACGATCCTGATATTTATATTCTGCTTTTACCCCATGGTACAGGCGCTGATCCTCTCGTTCCAGAAGGGTATGGGCAGCAATGTACAGTCCGCGGGCTTTGCAAACTACGCGCGCATTTTGAAGGACGCCACCTTCCAGCAGTGCCTGTTCAACACGGTTTTTTACTTTGTGATTCAGGTGCCCATCATGCTGATTCTGGCGCTGATCCTTGCGCAGCTGCTCAACAGCCCCGATCTGAAGGGCAAGGGCATCTACCGCACCATGATCTTCCTGCCGTGCGCAACCTCGCTGGTTTCCTACTCCATGATCTTCAAGTCGCTGTTTGCCAACGATGGCCTTGTCAACCGCATTTTGATGACCTTCGGCATCCCGGCGATAAGCTGGTTTCAGGACGCATGGGCCGCGCGCTGGGTCATCGTCATTGCGCTGGTCTGGCGCTGGACGGGCTACAACATGGTGTTCTATCTGGCCGGCCTGCAGAACATTGATTACTCGATCTATGAGGCGGCCCGTATTGACGGTGCCTCCCCGGTGCAGCAGTTCATCCACCTGACGATCCCCCTGCTCAAGCCGACGATCCTGCTGACCGCCATCATGTCCACCTCCGGCACGCTGCAGCTGTTTGACGAGTCGGTCAACCTGACGGCGGGCGGCCCCGGCAAGGCGACCATGACGCTGACGCATTATATCTACAATATCTCCTTTGTGGAGACGCCCAAGTTCAACTATGCGGCGGCCCTGTCGGTGTTTATCCTGATTGTAGTGGCCGTGCTGTCCGCGATCCAGATGAAAGTAGGTGACAAGCGTGACTAAGGGCAAAAAGATTCTGACCCACGCCATCCTGATTTTGGCAAGCTTCCTGTCGGTGTTCCCGCTGTACTACATGCTGTGCGGCGCTACGAACCCCAGCATTGATGTTATCCGCGGCAAGCTGATCCCCGGCACCTATCTGATCGAGAACTTCAAGGCGCTGGTCGCCAACCAGAATCTGGCGCTTGCCATGACAAACTCCTTCCGCAATGCGATCCTGATGACCTTCATCACGCTGCTGGTCTGCTCCATCGCAGGCTACGGCTTTGAGATCTATCACGACAAGGCGAAGGATATTCTCATGAGCGTTCTGCTGCTGGCCATGATGCTGCCGTTTGTCGCCATCATGATCCCGCTGTTCAAGATGATCTCCGGCTGGGGCCTTGTCAACAGCTGGGCGGCCTTTGTGCTGCCGTCCATCTCGACCCCGTTCATGATCATGCTGTTCCGTCAGGCCGCGCGCAGCTTCCCCAATGACATCATCGAGGCCGCGCGGCTGGAGGGTCTGAGCGAGATCGGCATCTTCTTCCGGATGTTTATCCCCATCATGCGCTCGACCTACGGCGCTGCCATGACCGTGACCTTCATGAACGCATGGAACAGCTACCTCTGGCCGAAGATCGTATTCCAGAACAACAGCTCTATCACGATGCCGATGCTGGTCGCCAACCTCAAGAGCGGCTACAGCGTTGACTACGGTATGCTGATGCTGGGCGTTCTGATCTGCACGCTGCCCACCGCCATCATCTTCCTCTGCCTGCAGAAGAGCTTTGCCAACGGCATTACGGGTGCCGTCAAGTGATGGAGCAGACCTACTGTTTGACCCCGGCGGAGTGGCGCTATGCGCAGGGCTGCCTGACGCTGGCCAAGCGCTGGGGGCTGATCGAGGACGACACCCCTGCCGCGCCGCCAAAAATGCCGAAATATCCCGCCGCGAGGCAGAGGGCGCGCCGGTATACGGCACACGGTACTTTTCCGCCCCGGCCTACCTGCAGTATGAGCTGACCCGCTTTAAGCTGGACTTTGCCGAGCCGTGCGGGAAGATCCGCGCGCTCGGCGTCTGCCCCGATTTTACCGAGGCCCAGACCCGCGCGTGGTATGACGCGAACCGCGATCTGTTCACCCGCTATTTCGGGGACAGCTTCTCCTACGAGGAATCGCGCCAGATCATTGAAAAGCGTATGCGGGAGGAGGTGTACGATGCCCTTGTGCAAGACATATTATGTGAACCCGCTGACCGGCAAGGACGAGAATGACGGCCTGCATGAGGATTGTGCCTTTGCCACGCTGTTTGCGGTGAACCGCCTTGCGCTGGCACCGGGCGATACCGTCCTGCTGAGGCGCGGCTGCCGCTTTGAAAAGCAGTTTTTGCAGCTGCAGTGCAGCGGCACCGCGGGCAGCCCCATCACCATCGGCGCTTATGGTGAAGGCTGCGCCCCCTGCATCGCCGCCGACGGACAGGGCATCTGGTATCAGGACTATGGGTGTGCGCTGGACTCGCCCACCCATGTGCATCACGGCTATGTTTCCTCCGCCGTGCTGCTGTATGATGCCGCCTATGTCACGGTGCGCGAGCTGGAGATCACCAACCGCGCCGAGGCTGTCATCGGGGAGCGTTACTCTCAGGCCGACAAGATGCAGCGCACCGGCGTGGCTGTGGTGGTTAAGGACAAGGGCATCCGCCGCGGCATCACCCTGCAAAACCTGCAGGTGCATGATGTAAACGGCAATGTGTACGATAAACACATGAACAACGGCGGTATCTATATGACCGCCCTGCGCCCGCAGAACGAGGCCGCCACCGGCGCGGCGCGCTTTGGGGATATTCTGGTCGAGGGCTGCTATGTCGCGCATGTCAGCCGCTGGGGCATCGCCGTGGGCTATACCTATGCGCATGCACAGTTTCAGGGCGCGGCGCTGGACGAGAAGCCCTTTGCAGCATACGGGCATGAGAACATCGTCATCCGCGACAACTATGTCAAGGCGGCCGGCGGTGACGGCATCACCGTCATGTATGCGCTGCGCCCGCTGGTTGAGCACAACACGGCGGATTCCGTTGCCTGCGAGATGAACGACCGCATCTACAGCGAGCCGGGCAACCGTCTGGGCAAGGTGGCGGCAGCCATCTGGCCGTGGAAGTGCAAGGACGCGCGGTTCCGTTATAATGAGGCCGTGGACACCCGCCTCAATCAGGACGGCATGGCCTACGATGCGGACTCTGGTGATGGCACGGTGTATGAGTACAATTACAGCCGCATGAACGAGGGCGGCTGCGTGATGTTCTGCCTGCAGGAGGCCATTCACAACACCTTCCGCCGCAATGTCAGCTATGACGATCTGGGCGGCACGATCAGCCCCTCCGAAAACCCGGACGCACGGATAGAGGAGAACACCTTCTATGTCCGTGACGGCGTCCCCTTTGTCCGCCCCCACATGGGCGGCGGCAGCTATACCGAGCGGGACAACACGGTGATCCCTCTGCCGGAAAAAGAATAAGAAAAAAGAAGCGCCCCGGATGCTGAAGGCTTCAACATCCGGGGCGCTCCTTTGTGGAAAAAACGGTGGGCAATAAATCAAAAATGCGGCATTTCTCCCTTGCCCCCTCGCAGCGCCTCAAGGTCACTGCGGGTGTCGATGTCCTGCAGCTCGGCGGCGGGGGCGGGCAGCAGGCGGACAGCCTGCGGGTGGGCGCGCAGCACGGCGCTGCCGCCGCAGCCCTCCGGCAGGTGAAGGAGGGCGGCAAAGTAATCCCGGCCGAACAGCACGGGGCTGCCCGGTGTGCCGTCAGGTGCGGCAGGCCGCCAAATCGTGTCCGGCGCGGCACCGATCGCCAGCGCCTCCAGCGTCTGCCGGGTCAGGCAGGGCTGATCCCCCGGCAGAAACACACACCCCTGCAGGCTTGGCTGCTGCGCAAGCAGCGCGGTCAGGCCAAGGCGCACCGTATCGCTGCGGCGCGGCTCGGCATGGCACAGCACGGGGAAGCCCTCTGCGCGGCAGAGGGCCTCGACCTCGGCTGAGCGGGTCACGGCAATGTGCCCGGCAAACATCGGCGCGGCGGCCAGCGCCAGCGCATGGGCAGCCAGCGGCCGGCCGTTCAGTTCGGCCATCAGTTTGTTGCCGCCGAACCGCCGCCCCAGCCCCGAGGCCATGACGATGCAGCCCAGCGGCGGCACAGGGCAGTCCAGATCGTACACAAAGGCGTCCGGGTCGGCGCAGAGCGCGCGCAGGAACGGGGTGTCCTGCTTGCGAACCACCGCGAGAACGCGGCAGACCTTCAACAGATCCAGCACGCCTTGTTGAAAATCCGCGCAGCCGCTCTCCAGATAGCCAAGCTCGTCCAGCACGGCCCAGCCGCCGGCTGCCGCCATCCGCTGCAAGGCGGGCAGTCCCACGGCGGCAAAGCCGGCCGGTACGGGGCGCATCCGGTTTTCACCGGGGGGCAGGGCGGCATCAAACCGGCCGATGACCGCCGTCGCCCCGGCGGCATCGCGCATCTCGACCCATCTGCCCGGGACAGCGGCGGTGAGAAGCACTGGGGCATCAGGGCAAAGGGATGGTATAAGTGAGCGCAGCAGCGTTGTTTTGCCGCTGCCGCGCCCGCCGGTCAGCAGCAAGTGGCGCTTACCGCTGGCCAGAAAAGAACGCAGAATAGAGCTCGCGGCTGGTCTGTACACAGGCATCACGGTAGGCCTCATACCTTTCTAAAAATTGGCGGGCCTCGGCGGTCAGGGTGCTGCCGCCGCCGCCCCGCCCGCCGATGGTCTTGCAGGTCAGGGCAAAGCCCAGCTCTTTTTCGGCGTGCTGCACAAGCCGCAGCGCCTTGGAGTAGGAAAGCCCCATCTGCGCCGCTGCGCTGCGCAGCGAGCCGGTCTCCTCGATCAGATGGAGCAGGCGGCAGGGCCCCTCGCCAAAAAAGCGTTCGCCTGCGTCATCGCAGAGCATCACGCGCAAAGCAGGTTTCATGGTATCACCTCACAGCGGCAGCAGGGCCAGACGGCGTCGGCCCCGGCAGTCGGTAACGGGCAGCAGCTCCAGCGGGCCGTACACGGCGGCAAGGGCTGCCTGCAGCACGGCAGGCGGGTCGGTTTTGGGGTGCAGCACCGCCGCGACCCCGCCGCCCTGCAATACCACCAGTATATCACAGCTGTCCAGCGCCAGCGCAGGGTCATGCAGGCAGACCAGCGCGGTCTTGCCGCCGGTGTGGACCAGCTGCGCCAGCAGCGCGGTCATACGGCTGCGGTTCGCAAGGTCAAGCGCACTGTCCGGCTCGTCCAGCAAGAGCAGCGGCGCATCCTCGGCAATCGTGCGCGCCAGAATACAGAGCTGCCTCTCGCCGCCGCTCAGCGTCAGGTAGTCCTGCCCGGCCTTGTCGGCCAGACCTACGGTGTGCAGGGCCTCGTCCGCAGCGGCGCGCATGGCGGCGGTGGGGCTTTGCAGGACCCCCAGCCGCGGGTTGAAGCCCATAAGCACGACCTCCCGCGCCGAGAGCGAGACCGAGATGCCGCTCTGCTGCGGGATGTAGCTGACGGTCTGCGCCAGCCTGCGGGTGGACAGGCTCTCCAGCGGGACGCCGTTCAGAAGGCACTGCCCGGTGTGGGGCAGCAGCCCGGCAGCGGCCTTGAGCAGTGTGGTCTTGCCGCTGCCGTTCACCCCCAGCAGCCCGATCAGCTGCCCGGGCGCCGGGACAGAAAAGCTGACCCCTTGCAGCACAGCCGCTGCGCCGTACTGCACAGTGAGGTCCTGCACGCAAAGCCCCGCGGGCGTGGGCGTGGCTTGTGGCATCATGAAACATCCCTCCCCGGCCGCAGAATCAGATAAAGCAGAAACGGTACGCCCAGCAGCGAGGTAAAGATGCTGACCGGCAGCTCGGTGGAGGCAGCCGTCTTGGCCAGCGTGTCGGCCGCCAGCAGCAGGGCGCTGCCCAGCAGCCCGCTCAGCAGGCAGGCCGAGCGCCGGTTGTGCCCCGCCAGCAGCCGGGCGCTGTGGGGGGCCAGCAGCCCGACAAAGCTGATAAGCCCTGTCACGCTGACAACGGCGGCGACCGTCATGGTGGCAAGCGTCAGCAGCAGCAGGCGCATCGCACCCACCCGCACGCCGAGCAGCCGGGCCTCGCCCTCCTCAATCGAGAGCAGCAGCGCCTGCCGGTGCAGCGCAAAGATCGCCGCGCAGCAGACCAGCACGACCGGCACCGGGAACCACACCCGGCTGCGGGTCACGGCGGCCAGACTGCCCATGATCCAATACTCGATGCTGGCCAGCTCCTTCTCCGGGTCGGCGGTCAGTTTGAGCAGCATCAGCAGCGTCTGGGCCAGCGCGTGGACGGCGATGCCCGCCAGCACCAGCGACATTTTGCTGCGCCCCGGCGCGGCAGCGGCCAGCCCCAGCGAGAGGAACACCGCCGCCAGCCCGCCCGCAAAGGCACAGACCGTGGTGGACAGCGCCCCTGACGATATGAACAGGATGGCGAACGCCGCGCCGACACTGGCCCCCGAGGAGACGCCGATGATGTCGGGGCTTGCCAGCGGGTTGCGGAATACGGTCTGGTAGACAAAGCCGGCCACCCCCAGCCCAAAGCCGCCGACCAGCGCCATGACGGCGCGGGGCAGCCGCAGCACGGTGAAGGTGCGCACCGCCATGGCATCGCCGGCCAGCAGCGCCGCCGGTGTTATGGGGTAGCGGCCCAGCGCAAGGGCCGCACCAAAAGCCATAAAAACGCAGAGCGCTGCGCCCAGAAGGCACAGCGCCGTGCGCTTGCGGTTATTCATAGGAGGCAGGGGTGAAGCCGTAGTAGGCCGTGTAGAAGGCATCGGCGCAGTCATGGTAGAACTGCTCACTCACCTGCTCGGGATGCAGCACGCTGCCCAGATAGACGCTGCCCAGGAAGCTGCCGGGCACGGGGGAGTCCACAGCCTCGATGGCGTGGGGCAGCTGGTAGACATGGCCCTCCTTGACGGCGGTGCAGTCGGCCAGTGCGGCATCGTTCAGGACGGAATCGACATCATAGTCGGCATCGGACGCCAGAATGATGTAGTCGGGGTCCCAGTCCAGCACCTGCTCATAGGAGACCTCGGCCCAATAGGTGTCCTCAACACTGGCGGCGGCGTTGAGACCGCCGGCGTTCTCGATCATATAGTTCTGGTACATGGCGGGGCCGGCGGTCTGCAGCACAGAGCTGTTGCCGGCCATATAGACGGTGGGGGCCTCGGCATCGCCGACGGCCTCGCGCAGGCTGAGCAGGTTGTCCTCGATCGCGGACTTCAGCGCCTCACCGCGGGCAACGGTGTTGGTGGCCTGGGCCAGCAGGTCGATGGCGCCGTACAGCTTGTCCTGATTCTCCGGCTTGACGGCCAGCACGGTCAGGCCCAGCTCCTCCATCTGGGGGATGGAATCCTTCAGCTTGGCGGGCACGATGACAAGGTCGGGGGTCAGCGCGGCGCAGCCCTCAAGGTCAAACTCCTTGGCGGTGCCGATGCTGGGCAGGCTCTGCAGCTCGGGGGCGGAGAGGCTGTAGATCGTGCGCTTGTCGGCCTTGGCCTCGACGCCGACCAGCTCGTCCTGCACGCCGAGGGCGATGAGCAGGCTGGTGGAGATGTAGTAGCCGCTGGCCAGCGTCTTGGGCTCGGTCTCAATGGTGACCTCGCGGCCCAGCTGGTCGGTGACGGTCAGCGGGTAGGTGACGGCGGTCTCGGCGGCGGGTTCAACGGCAGCCTCCTCAGGGCTGGCGGTGACCTCAGGTGCAGCGGTGGCGGAGGCGGCAGCCTCGCTGCTTACGGCGACGGTGCTGCCGCAGGCGGTCAGCGCCATGGCGGCGGCCAGCAGCAGGGCGGTCATTTTGGTCATTTTCATGAATCTTCTTCCCTCATACAATAAAAAATATCGTTGTATTTTTGAAACAACAACGGTATTATACCAGATTTTATGGTAGAATAAAAGTACCTATCCACGAAAAGTGTGATTTTTTCGCCCAAAACAGAAAAAACGGAGATTGACCCATGATGACGATACGCGAATATGCCCGCCCCGCCACGCTGGAGGAGGCATGGCAGCTGAACCAGAAAAAGCCCAACCGCGTGCTGGGCGGTATGCTCTGGCTCAAGATGGAAAAGATCAATGTCGGCACGGCCATCGACCTGTCGGCCTTAGGGCTGGATACGATCGAGGAGACTGACACCGAGATCCTCATCGGCGCTATGGCAACGCTGCGCGATCTGGAAACGAACGCCGCCCTGAACGCCTACACCGCGGGGGCTGTGCGGGAGGCTGTGCGCCACATTGTCGGCGTGCAGTTCCGCAACTGCGCCACGGTGGGCGGCAGCATCTATGGCCGGTTCGGCTTTTCCGATGTGCTGACGCTGTTTTTGGCGCTGGACTGCGAGGTTGAGCTGTATAAGGCGGGCCGGATGCCGCTGGCGCAGTTTGCCGCGATGCCCTATGACCGCGATATTCTGACCCGCATCTGCCTGCGCAAGACGCCGGGGCTGAGGGTGCAGTACCAGTCGGTGCGCGCGACCCAGACCGATTTCCCGATCCTGACCTGCGCGGCCGCCCGCACGGCGCAGGGGCAGTACCGCTTTGCCATCGGCGCGCGCCCGATGAAGGCCGTGCTTGTCACGCCGGACTGCGACCCGGCGCAGATGCCCGCCGCCGTGCAGGCAGCCGTCAAGACCGGCAGCAACCTGCGCGGCAGTGCCGAGTACCGCACCCACCTGACCGGCGTGCTGGTCCGGCGTGCCGTGGCCGCGCTGGAAAATTGACGGAGGTATACCATGCAGATTACATTTACCTTAAATCATAAAAAAGTAACCGCCGAAATCGCGGCCGACACCGTGCTGCTGGACCTTGTGCGCAGCCTCGGCTGCAAGAGCGTCAAGCGCGGCTGCGAGACCGCCAACTGCGGCCTTTGCACGGTCTTTCTTGATGAAAAGCCGGTGCTGTCCTGCTCGGTGCTGGCGGCGCGGGTCAACGGCCGCAGCGTCACCACGCTGGAGGGGCTGCAGGAGGAGGCTGCCGAGTTCGGTGCCTTCATCGCCGATCAGGGTGCGGAGCAGTGCGGCTTCTGCAACCCGGGCTTTATTATGAACGCGCTGGCGCTTTTCCGGGAAAACCCCGACCCCGGCGAGGATGAAATCAAGGAGTATCTGGCCGGCAACCTCTGCCGCTGCTCCGGCTATGAGGGCCAGCTGCGGGGTATTTTGAACTTTTTAGCGTGGAAAAAGGGGAAGGAGGCCGCCCAATGAAAACTGTGAACCAGCCCATGCGCAAAAAGGACGCCATGCAGCTTGTGACCGGCCAGCCCGTCTACATGGATGATGTCATCCCGCAGGACTGCCTGATCGTAAAGCTGCTGCGCTCCCCCCATGCCAACGCTATCGTGCAGGAGATCGACACGAGCCGTGCCCTGCTGGTGCCGGGCATCGAGGCAATCTACACATGGAAGGATGTGGACCAGCAGGGCCGCCGCTACACTCAGGCGGGCCAGACCTACCCCGAGCCGAGCCCCTATGACCGGCTTGTCATTGACCGCCATGTCCGCTTTGCGGGGGATGTTGTCGCAATTTTGGCCGGCAAGGATGAAAAATGCATCGATAAGGCGATGAAGCTCATCAAGGTCAGGTATGAGGTCCTGCCCGCCGTGCTGGACTACCACACGGCGCTGGACAACCCCGTCCTTGTCCACCCGGAGGAAAACTGGGAGTCGCTGGCACCGGTCGGGGCCGACAACAAGCGCAACCTCTGCGCCCACGATGAGAGCGGGGCGGGCGATATTGAGGCGGTGCTGGCGGGGTGCGATGTCGTCATCGACCATACATACCACACCCGCGCCTGCCAGCAGGCCATGATGGAGACCTTCCGCACCTACTGCAGCATAGATGCCTACGGGCGGCTGAATGTCCTCAGCTCGACCCAGATCGTTTTCCACTGCCGCCGGATTCTGGCCAATGCGCTGCACATCCCCAAGTCGATGATCCGGGTGGCCAAGCCCCGCATCGGCGGCGGCTTCGGCGCCAAGCAGACCTCGGTCTGCGAGGTCTACCCCGCCTTTGTGACATGGAAAACCAAAAAGCCCAGCAAGATCATCTTCAGCCGGTACGAGAGCCAGATCGCCTCCACCCCGCGCCATGAGATGGAGCTGCATGTCCGCCTCGGTGCGACAAAGGACGGCATCGTCAGGGGCATCGACCTCTACACCCTGTCCAACACCGGTGCCTACGGCGAGCATGGCCCCACAACGGTGGGCCTGTCCGGCCACAAATCCATCCCGCTCTACGGCAAGGCCGAGGCGTTCCGCTTTGTCAGTGATGTCGTCTACACGAACCACATGTCCGCGGGCGCTTACCGCGGCTACGGTGCGACCCAGGGCCTGTTTGCGGTGGAGTCCGCCGTCAATGAGCTGGCCGACAAGCTGGGCATCGACCCGTTTGTGATCCGCCAGCGCAACATCGTCCATGAGGGCGATGTGATGCCCGCCTACTATGGGCAGGTCAACACCAGCTGCGCGCTGGACCGCTGCCTGCAGGCCGTGCATGACAACATCGGCTGGGACGAAAAATACCCCGTGCGCGACATGGGCAACGGCAAGGTGCGCGCCGTGGGCATGGGCATGGCGATGCAGGGCTCCGGCATTACGAGTGTGGATGTGGGCAGCGCCAGCCTGAAGATCAACGATGACGGGTTCTATACCCTCTCAATCGGTGCAGCCGACATGGGCACCGGCTGCGACACGATTCTGGCGCAGATCGCCGCCGAGGTGCTGGACTGCCCGCTCGACAATGTGACGGTCCTCGGGGCGGACACCGATTCCTCGCCCTACGATTCCGGCTCCTACGCATCCAGCACGACCTATGTCACCGGCAAGGCGGTTGAGCAGTGCGCCGAGCAGCTCAAGCAGAAGATCTGTCAGGTCGGCGCGGGGCTGCTGGGCCTTGACGAGCACGCGGTCGTCTTTGCGGGCGATGCCGTGACAAGCGAGGACGGCACGCAGCGCGCCACGCTGGCGCAGATCGCCGCAGCCTCCCAGTGCGGCAGCAATACGGCGCTGGAGGCAGTCGTGACCCACAGCTCGGAGATCTCGCCCCCGCCGTTCATGGTGGGCGCGGCCGAGGTCGAGGTCGATCTGGAGACCGGCGAGGCGCAGGTCATCCGCTATGAGGCGGCCGTTGACTGCGGCACACCGGTCAACCCGAACCTTGCGCGGGTGCAGGCCGAGGGCGGCATCCTGCAGGGCATCGGTATGGCGCTGACCGAGAATGTCACCTACGATGACCGCGGCATGCCGCAGGAAAACTCGCTGATGCAGTACAAGATCCCGGCGCGCAACGACATCGGGCATATCCATGTCGTATTTGAGAGCAGCTACGAGGGCACCGGCCCCTTCGGTGCCAAGAGCATCGGCGAGGTGGTCATCAATACCCCGCTGCCCGCCGTGGCCGATGCGATCTACCACGCCACCCACAAGCGGTTCTATGAGCTGCCCATCACCCGCGAGCAGATCGCGCTGGCCGGGCAGTAAAGGGCAGGGAACGGCGAAAAAGACCCTCTGCGGGGGATAAAAAAATTGCAAGCCGGCAGATCGCCGGCTTGCAATTTTTTATTGGAGGAAAGGCATCCGTCAAAGCAGCTTGCAGCCCAGCGCCTGACTGGTGCGGGAGAGCGAGAGGTTGGCAAGCTCCTGATTGTCAAGGGTGTAGCGCAGGACCAGCACATTTGCGACAAAGAGCATCGCCAGCTTGGCGGGGATGCTGCCCGAGTCGAGCGGGTTCTCCTGCGCGCCGCAGAGCAGCACGACATCGGCCAGCGCCACGCCGGGGGCGTCATCGTAATGGGTGATCAGGATGACCTTGGCACCGTTCTCCTTGGCGAGGCGCAGCGTGTCCATCATGTCGCGGGTCGAGCCGGAGTAGGAGACGAAGAGCAGCACATCCTCGGGGCCCATCAGGCTGGCCGTGATGGCCTGCATGTGGCTGTCGCCCGCCGTGCGGAATTTGGTCGAGATCATCGAGAAGCGCGCCCAGATGTCCTCCGCCAGCACCTGACTGCCGCCCTGACCAAGGCAGTATACCTGGCGCGCGCGCTGCAGCAGCGTGGCGGCGTGGTCGATGGCATCGGGGTCCAGTACGTTGCGGGTGCCGTTCAGCGCCTCCACGGCGGTGTTGTAGGCGTGGGTGACCAGTGTCTGGGTGTCCACACCCGGCTCCAGCTTGAGCGCGACCGGCATCGCGGTCGCGGTAGCCTTCGCCAATGCGATCTTCATTTCGTTATAGCCATCAAAGCCCAGCGAGCGGCAGAACCGAAAGATCGTTGCCTCGGCCACGCCGCAGGCCTTTGCCAGCGAGGAGATGGAAAGATACTGGGCATCCTCAGCGTGCTGGACAAGATAATCGGCCACGATGCCGCCTGATTTTGTCAGGCTGTCGCGCTTGGTGCGCAGCATCTCCCAAAAGCTCTGTTCTACCATGGTTCGGGGTCCTTTCTCAAGCAAATAATGCGGTCAATGGGCGGCGGGGGCGCTGCCGGTCAGCAGATCGTACAGGCCCTGCGCCAGCGCCCGGTGGGCTTCCTTTGTCATGTGCATGCCGTCCACCGGCGAGCATACCGCGCCGGGCAGGGTGTTGGCGTCCAGAAAGCGCACGCCGGGCAGGCCCTGCAGCATCGGTGCAAGGCGGGCGGCAATGCCGGCGCAGCGCTCGTGGCAGCCGGGGCCCATCTCCTCGCGGAAGATCAGCCTGTCATAGTCCGGTGTAATGACCGGCGGCACAATGACCAGCACATCGGGGTGGGCGTTGTCGCGCCAGCACTCGGTCTGCAGCGCTTTTTTGGTCAGCCGCGCAATGCCCTGCGCAATCTGGTAGGCGTCACAGGCAAACCGCGCCTTGCAGTCGTTTGTGCCCAGCATGATCGTCACGGTATCAAGCGGCGCATGGCTCATCAGGATCGGGTTGATCAGGCGCAGGCCGTTCATCCCCTCGGTGATGGGGTCATCAAACACGGCGGTGCGGCCGGGCAGGCCCTCCTCCGCAACGGCCCAGCCGGGACCCAGCAGGGACTGCAGCACCATCGGGTAGCGCTCATCAGGGCCATAACGGCCGTCACGCACGGGGTCGTAGCCGTAGGTGTTGGAATCACCGAAGCAGAGGACCTGACGCGCTGTGATATTTTCATAGGTCATAGCAAAGGCTCCTTTTGTCAGCAAAAATGAAAAGATATTTCTTTTCTCTTATTATAACGATTCTAAAATGGACTGACAATAGGCAAAAGCGCTATTTCCAACCACCCCTTTTTGTACAACATTGCCCTTTCAAGGGAAAAAACTGCTTGCAGGCTGCGGACAGTGCGCGGCGTGTGCAAGGGTTTTTCTATAAGGAAAAATCCGTTTCACAGCGGCCTGTGATGGCAAAAAACCGGCAAAAACAGACTTTGTCTGGAAATTGTTTTCTTTTTGTAACCGTTGCGGTGGTGCGGCTAAAGGGGGCTTTTCACCGCTGCGGGCGGATATCTCTTGCACAAAACGCTGTGTTTTGCACAAAATGGAACTAAATTTGTGCAACCTGTACACAAAACGGCCTGATTCTTGGTGATTTCACATCTGGACAAAATGAAAAAGATTTTCTAAAATAGAGTCATCACAAGGGGCGCAGACGCAGTGACCCCTTACAAATGCCGAAAGGCAAAAGAAGGAGAACCACTATGAAGAAGCAAGTATCCGCTATCCTGGCTGCCGGTATGGCTGCCAGCCTGCTGGTTGGCTGCGGCGGCGCTGCCTCCAGCGCAGCGTCCTCTGCCGCTGAAAGCACCTCTACTGCCGCTTCCAGCGAGGCTGCCGCCACCACGGAGGCCGGTCAGGCTGCTGACATCACCCTGTGGACCTACCCCATCGGCAAGTGGGGCGATTCCGAGTCTGTTGACACTCTGCTGGCGGACTTCAACGCCAAGTACCCCGACATCCATGTGACTGTTGAGTATCTGGACTACACCAACGGTGACGATCAGGTCAACACCGCCATCGAGGGCGGCTCTGCTCCTGACCTCGTTATGGAAGGTCCCGAGCGTCTGGTTGCCAACTGGGGCGCCAAGGGTCTGATGGTCGATCTGAGTGACCTGTGGACCGATGACCAGAAGGCTGACATCAGCGCCAGCGTGGAGGCCGCCTGCAAGGATTCCTCCGGTGCTTACTATGAGTTCCCCCTCTGCATGACCGCCCACTGCATGGCCATCAACAAGACCGTGTTTGAGGCTGCCGGTGCGATGCAGTATGTCGATGCCGAGAACCACACCTGGACCACCGAGAACTTCCTGAAGGCTGTTCAGGCCGTCTACGACTCCGGCAAGACCGATGTGGGCGCTATCTACTGCAGCGGTCAGGGCGGCGATCAGGGCACCCGTGCTCTCGTCAACAACCTCTACGGCGGCACCTTTACGGACGATGCGCACAGCAAGTACACCGCCGACTCTGCCGAGAATGTCAAGGCCCTTGAGGCCCTGAAGGCACAGGACGGCATCAACTTTGACGCCTCCATCAACGGCGGCGAGGAGATCACCCTCTTCCGCAACGGCACCCTGCAGATGGCTTTCTGCTGGAACATTGCCCAGCAGAAGAATGAGGACAACGGCCCTGCCGGCACCACCAACAGCGGCGATGAGATCCTGTTCATGGGCTTCCCCTCTGAGAGCGGCAAGCCCGCGCTGCAGGGCGGCATCTGGGGCTTCGGCATCTTCAACAACGGCGATGAAAACAAGATCGCTGCCGCCAAGACCTTCATCAACTTTATGGCCAACTCTGAGGAGACTGCCAAGGCCGTCAAGACCTCCAGCTACTTCTCCGTCAAGAGCTCTCTGTCTGACCTGTATGCCGACGACGAGATCATGAACGAGTACCAGAAGCTGATGCCTTACCTGGGCGACTACTATCAGGTCACCCCCGGCTGGGCCGAGGCTCGTACCGCTTGGTGGAACATGCTGCAGCAGGTCGGCGCTGACGAAGATGTCACCACCGCCGTCACCGAATTCTGCACCACTGCCAACGCAGCCGCCAGTGCATCCTGAACCAAACTGTAAATCGTAAGATCTGCAGCCATCCTACGGCGTCCGACCTCTGACATGAAACGCAGCGGTGGGACGCCGCTTTTTATGAAAAACGGAAAGGAGAGATCCTCTTGGCATTTTCTGCAGCTGCCAAAAAGAGCGAGCCCAAGATGAGCCGTGCGCTTGTCCGGCAGGAGACCATCGCCGGTTATCTGTTCCTGCTGCCCAGCCTGATCTTCTTCATCGGCTTTGTTATCTACCCGATGTTCATGTGCGTGTTCACCAGCTTCTTCGACTCGACGATGAACCGTGCCGATGTCTTTGTCGGTCTGGCTAACTATGTGGAGCTTTTCGGCGACAAGGTGTTTCTGGGCGCATTGCGCAACACCCTCATCATTGTTATCGTGTCGGTGCCCATCACCTGCATCTTCTCGCTGTGGGTGGCCTCCGCCATCGTCAACATGCCCCCGTGGGCAACCTCGCTGTTCCGCGTTATCTTCTACCTGCCCGTTGTCACCGGCTCTGTCGCCGTTACGGTCGTGTGGAAGTGGATGTTCAACAACTACTACGGCATCTTCAACTATCTGGGCAAGTCGATGGGCCTCCTCGACCAGAACATCAACTGGCTGGGCGATCCCCGCTATGCGCTGAGTTGCATTATCCTGATCCTGCTCACGACCTCGGTCGGCCAGCCCATCGTGCTGTATGTCTCGGCCCTCGGCAATGTGGACCATTCCCTTGTGGAGGCTGCGGAGGTTGACGGCGCCACCAAGCTGCAGGCCTTCTGGAAGATCAAGTGGCCGCAGATCATGCCCACCACGCTGTACATTCTGGTCATTACTACGATCAACTCCTTCCAGTGCTTCGCACTGATCCAGCTGTTGACCTCCGGCGGCCCGAAGCATGCCACCGACACCATCATGTACTACATCTACTACACCGCCTTCAAGCTGTACCGCTACGGTTACGGCAACGCGATGGGCGTTATCCTCGCCATTATGATCGCCGTGCTGTCCGCTGTGCAGTTCAAGGTCACACAGTCTAACGAGTAAGGAGGGAAATCGAAATGGAAGCAACGAAAACCGCTGCCCCTGCTGCAGCCGAGCAGACCAAAAAGAAAAAGAAGAAGATTTCCCCCTACATGGTGTTCAGCACCGTGGTCATCGTTGTGCTGGCCATCGCGTTTGCGTTCCCGCTGTACTGGATCATCACCGGCTCCTTCAAGACGCAGGTGTCCATCAACGCCACCACGCCCGAGTGGTTCCCCAGTGAGTGGGTCGGCACCAACTACGCCAAGCTGTTCAGCCGCCAGAAGGCCCCCCTGTGGGAGTTCGCCGTGCCGTTCAGCAGCCACTTCAGCGCCGATGGCAAGGATGTCATCTGGTGGGCCGGCCCGCAGGTGCCCGCCGCTATCCGCTGGCTGGTCAACACGGTCTTTATGGCCGTTGCCTCGATGATTTTGACCTGCGTTACCTCCGCCATGGCGGGCTATGCGCTGGCCAAAAAGCGCTTCATCGGCCGCGGCGTGCTGTTTACGCTGATCGTCTGCGCCATGGCCCTGCCCAAGCAGGTCATCCTGATCCCCCTGCTGCGTGAGATGAGCAGCCTGCAGCTGTACAACACGATCTGGGCGGTCATCTTCCCGATCGTGGGCTGGCCGTTCGGCATCTTCCTGATGAAGCAGTTCAGCGAGGGTATCCCCGGCGAGATGCTCGAGGCTGCCCGCATTGACGGCGCCAGCGAGCTGACCACCTTTACCCGCATCGCGCTGCCCATCATCAAGCCGGGCATCGGTGCGCTGGCGATCTTCACCTTCATCAACTCTTGGAACGACTACTTCATGCAGTTGATCATGCTGTCCAGCACCAGCAAGCTGACGATCTCTCTGGGCATTGCCAAGCTGCAGGCCGAGAACTCGACCGACTACGGTCTGATCATGGCCGGTGCCGCGCTGGCTGCCGTGCCCATCATCATCGTCTTCCTGGCGTTCCAGAAGTATTTCACCAAGGGCATCACAATGGGTGCTGTCAAGGGCTAAAAATCCGACCACCGCAGTCATTCCATTAAAACTCCGTAGGGGTGGGGTTCTACTCCGCCCGTAAATGTTCCCGCAGCCATAAACGGGTACGGGCGCAGCAGAGCCACGCCCCTACATGCATTTTAAAATCCATACCAAGTTACGAACAGGGAGTGTTTGTATATGAAAGACATCAATAAGTACCGCGGCATTATCCCCGCATTTTATGCCTGCTATGCACCGGACGGCTCGATCTCGATCGAGGGCGTCAAGGCGCTGACCCGCCACCTGATCGCCAAGGGCGTCAAGGGCGTCTATGTCGGCGGCTCCTCCGGCGAGTGCATCTACCAGCACCCCGATGAGCGCAAGGCCGTGCTGGAGGCCGTTATGAGCGAGGCGAAGGGCAAGATCACCGTCATTGCGCATGTCGCCTGCAACAACACGGCGGACTCGGTCGAGCTGGCCGCCCACGCCGAGAAGTGCGGCGTAGATGCGATCGCCGCCATCCCGCCGATCTACTTCCACCTGCCGAACTACGCCATTGCCGACTACTGGAACGCGATGAGCGCCGCCGCCCCCAACACCGAGTTCGTCATCTACAACATTCCGCAGCTGGCCGGTACCGCCCTGACGATGCCGCTGCTGCAGGAGATGCTGAAGAACCCGAAGGTCATTGCCGTCAAGAACTCCTCGATGCCCACGCAGGACATTCAGCTGTTCAAGGACGCCGGCATCGCCGCCCGCGGCGAGGATGGCTTTGCCGTCTTTAACGGCCCCGATGAGCAGTTTGTCTCGGGCCGCGCCATGGGTGCCGACGGCGGCATCGGCGGCACCTACGCCGTCATGCCCGAGCTGTTTATCCGGATGAACGAGCTGGTCGAGCAGGGCAATCTGCCCGCGGCCCGCGCCATTCAGTACAAGGCTGACCGCATCATCTACAAGATGTGTGAGGCCCACGGCAACCTGTACGCCGTGCAGAAGGAGATCCTGCGCCGCATGTACGGTCTGGAGCTGGGCGGCGTGCGCGCCCCGCTGCCGAACCTCATCCCCGAGGACGAGGCCGTTGTGGCCGAGGCGCAGCGTATGATCGAGGCTGCCGTTGCAGAGCTGTAAAGGAGTGCGGGATGCTCGTAGATTCGTTTGATTATATTGCGTGCTACAAGGGGCTGCACCCCAATCTGGACACAGCCATCGACTGGCTGAACAGCCACACGCTGGATGCGCTGGAGAACGGCCGCACGATCATTGACGGCGAGAATGTCTTTGTCAATGTGATGGACGCCGACCTGCGCGATGCCGAGGGCGCAGCCTTTGAGTACCACCGCCGCTACGCCGACCTGCAGATCGACCTTTCCGGCAGCGAGCATTGGGGCTGGGCGTCCGAGGGCAAGCCCGAGGGCGAGTTCAGCACCGAGAGCGATGTGGGCTTTGCGTCCGGGCCGGAGCATGCGGGCGGCGAGCTGGGAGAGGGGCGGTTTGTCATCTTCTTCCCCGGTGAGCTGCACAAGCCCAGCTGCAAAACGCCCGGCTGCGACCATGTGAGAAAAGCCGTGGTCAAGATTTTGATGAAATAATAAAAGTAATGCATTGTGGTTCTGTAGGGAGCGGTCTTGACCGCTCCGCGGGACCTTGCACCGGCCACTGCGCTCTCGGGTGGCATGTATGCCACCCTTACAAGTAGGGGACGCATATATGCGTCCCGGGAGCTTTGCGGTTGCCGCGAACGGGCACGGAGGGGTCAAGACCCCTCCCTACAATGCTTACATAAAAAGGAGTTTACCACCATGACCCACGAAGAAATTTTTACTAAGATCCAGGGCGGTCTTATCGTGTCCTGTCAGGCGCTGGAGCATGAGCCGCTGTACACGAAGGAGGGCGGCATTATGCCGCTGATGGCAAAGGCCGCCGCCCAGTCCGGCGCGGTGGGCATCCGCGCCAACACCGTGCGTGACATCACCCAGATCAAGGCGGTCGTTGACCTGCCGGTCATCGGCATCATCAAAAAGGATTACCCCGGCACGCCGATGTACATCACCGTCACGATGAAGGAGGTCGATGAGCTGGTTGCCTGCGGCGTGGATATTCTGGCCGTGCAGGGCACCGGTGCATTGCGCCCGGACGGGCAGACGAGCGCGGACTTTATCCGCGCCATCAAGGAAAAATACCCCGGCCAGCTTGTCATGGCCGACTGCGACAACATCGAGAACGCCATGGCGTGCGCGGCGGCCGGTGCGGATTTTATCGGCACGACGATGCGCGGCTACACGCCGGAGACGAAGGGCATTGATGATGTGGACTTCGGCTTCATTGCACAGCTGGCGCGCGAATGCCCGGCCAGAATCATCGCCGAGGGGCATATCCACACGCCGGAGCAGGCCGTGCAGGCACTCTACGCCGGTGCGTTTGCGCTGGTCGTGGGCGGTGCGATCACCCGCCCTGCCGAGATCACGGCCCGCTACACCGCCGCCATCAAAAACCACAAATAAGCAGGTGCGCTATGAGTACAATCTATCTGGGCGTTGACATCGGCGGCACGGCGGTCAAGCTGGGCCTTGTCGATGAGACCGGCCGCGTGCTGCGCCGCGCCGAGCGCAGTGTCAGCTTTGACGGCTATAAGACGCCGATTATTGACACGGTGCAGCGTGCGATCCGTGATTTTCTGGCCGAGGACGCACCGAAGATTGCGGGCATCGGCGTGTCCGCCACCGGGCAGATCGACAGCCGCCGCGGCGTGGTCGCGGGGACCTGCGGCAATTTCCCGGGGTGGATCGGCGTTGACATAAAGGGCACGCTGGAGCGTGCCTTCGGCCTGCCGGTGACGGTGGCCAACGATGCCAACTGTATGCTGCTGGGCGAGGTATGGGCCGGTGCGGCCAAGGGCTGCACCGATGTTGTCGGTGTGACGCTGGGCACGGGGGTCGGCGGGGGAATCCTGACCGGCGGCCGTCTGCTGGAGGGTGCGCGGGGCCTTGGCGGTGAGCTGGGGCATTTCCGGCTGCACGCGCTGGACGGCGTGGCCTGCACCTGCGGTGCCATCGGCTGCTATGAGCGGTACGCCGCCACGACCGCGCTGGTGCGCGATGCGCAGCGGATGGGGCTGGACGCCCCGGACGGCCGCACCATCTTTGAGGCGGCTGCCGCCGGTGACGCCCGCACACAGGCCGTGCTGAATCACTGGATCAACGAGATCGCACAGGGACTGGCGGGGCTTGTGCACATTTTCAACCCACAGTTGATTCTGATTGGCGGCGGCGTCAGCGCGCAGCAGGCGCTGCTGATCGACCCACTGGCTGAAAAAGTACGCGCCAGCATTATGCCCGCCTTTGCCGAGGGGCTGGAGGTCAAGGCCGCTACCCTGCACAATGACGCCGGCCTTGTCGGCGCGGTGTATTATTTTAGGGAGATGCACGAAAGATAAAAAGAGCGCCTTCCCCCTAGGGGGGAGCCTTAACAAACAACAAACCCCCGACTGCCTGTTTTACAAGCGGTCGGGGGTTCTTTATGGCATTAGGAAATAGCTTTGGCTGCGCGGGAATCAGGCAAACGGATTCTCGGTGGGATAGGGCAGGCTCTTGGGCTGGTTGTAGGCGATGTCCGCAACGCCGAAGAACTTCAGCACCTCAAACAGGGTCTTGCCATAATGGCCGAAGGCAACCGCGCCGTGGTGCGGGTAGCGCTTCTGGATGAGCACATGGCGGTAGAAACGGCCCATCTCGGGGATCGCAAAGATGGCGATGCCGCCGAAGGACCGGGTGGCCACGGGCAGGATCTCGCCCTCGGCGATGTAGGCGCGGAGCTGGCCCTCGCTGTCGCACTGCAGGCGGTAGAAGGTGATGTCAGAGGGGGCAATGTCACCCTCAAGGGTGCCGCGGGTGAAGTCGGGATCGCTGCCGACCGGCTCCAGCAGGCGGTGCTGGATCAGCTGGTACTTGACGGCGCGGTCGCCGCACATCTTGCAGGCGGGGGTGTTGCCGCAGTGGAAGCCCATGAAGGTGTCGGTCAGCTTATAGTCAAACTTGCCGCTGATGTCCTCGTCATAGATGTACTTCGGCACGCTGTTGTTGATGTCCAGCAGGGTGACGGTATCACCGGAGGCGCAGATGCCGATGTACTCGGACAGAGCGCCGTAGATATCGACCTCGCAGGAGACGGGGATGCCGCGGCTGGCAAGGCGGGAGTTGACATAGCAGGGCTCAAAGCCGAACTGAGAGGGGAAGGCGGGCCAGCACTTGTCGGCAAAGGCAACATACTTTTTGCTGCCCTTGTGGTTCTCGGCCCAGTCGAGCAGGGTCAGCTCAAACTGCGCCATGCGGGCCAGCAGGTCGGGGTAGTAATGCCCCTCGCCCATCTCGGCGGCCATGTCCTTGCAGACCTCCTCGATGCGGGGGTCGCCCGCGTGCTCTTTGTAGGAGACGAGCAGGTCCAGCTCGGAGTTCTCCTCAATCTCAACACCCAGCTCATACAGGCCCTTGATGGGGGCGTTGCAGGCAAAGAAGTCCTGCGGGCGGGGGCCGAAGGTGATGATCTTCAGGTCGCGGACGCCCAGAATGGTGCGGGCGATGGGGACGAACTCAGCCATCTTGTCGGCGATCTCCTCGGCGGTGCCGACAGGATACTCGGGAATATAGCCCTTGAGGTGGCGCATGCCGAGGTTGTAGGAGCAGTTCAGCATACCGCAGTAGGCATCGCCGCGGCCGTTGATCATGTCGCCGTCACCCTCGGCGGCGGCCACGAACATGCAGGGGCCGTCGAAGAACTTGGCAATCAGGGTTTCGGGGGTCTCGGGGCCGAAGTTGCCCAGGAAAACGGTCAGCGCGTTGCAGCCGGCCTCGGTGACCTCGGCAACGGCCTTCTGCATGTCATGCTCGTTTTCCACGGTGGTCTTGCACTCGTAGAGGGCAACGCCCTTGGTCTGGCAGGCGGCCGCAATGGCGGCGCGGCGCTTTTCGCTCAGTGCGATAGGAAAGCAGTCACGGCTGACGGCGATAATGCCGAGCTTGACCTCAGGAATGTTGGTGGATTTCATGGTGGTTTCCTCCGTCTTAAAGATTGTTGTTGAAAACTCTTTCAAATATGCACATTCTCGCCAATCAGGCCGATGTAGGCACCGGCTTTGGCCTCGGTGCTTTCGGCGTGGGCGAGCAGCCACTTGTTGCAGGCCCACAGCAGCGGGTCATCGCCGCCGTTGTTCTGCATGTCCGGCTTGGCGGTGTTTGTGCCCTTGGGCAGTGCGACCAGCACGCGGAAGCCCTTGTCGGCATCGACATGGCAGGGCGCGTAGTGCAGTGTCGTGGCGTAGACCTCGACCAGCGTGCCGGCCGGGGCGCGGAAGGCTTTGACCTTGGCGGTGTCAAGCTTGCCGTCCGCAATGTCCTCCATCCGGGCCAGCAGCAGGACGAAATCCTCGGTGCCGAGGTTGAATTCGCTGTCGCGGTGATATTCCAGACAGTTGAGCGCGTTGTTGTGGCCGTTGCACCAGCCCAGCTGGCAGGGCATGCCGCCGAACAGATGCTCCGACACCTCCACGGCGGCGGGCAGCTCCTGCAGGCGCTCGTCCTCTGGGACATAATCCGTTGCGGCGGGCAGCGGGGTGGAAGCCAGCGCGGCCAGTATCTCGGCCTTGGCGGTCTCCAGACCGGTCACAACACGGCCGTAGGGCTTGAATTCCGGGTCATTTACCGAATAGATCTTCATTGCAGTGCCTCCATTGCGGCGTAGGACGCCTTCAGTGCGGGATAAAGCGTATGCCACAGGGCATAGCGCGCGTTGTATTTTTCTACGATTGTGGGGTCAGGCTCGGTCGTGCTTTTGGCGCGCACCAGTGCATCGGCACAGGCCTGCACGCTGGGATACGCCCCGCAGGCAACGGCTGCCAGCATGGCGCCGCCGTAGCCGGGGCCCTGCTCGGTCTGGGGCAGCGTCAGGGGGATGCCCAGCACATTGGCCAGAATTTCGCGCCAGAGCGGGCTTTTGGCACCGCCGCCGCAGAGGGTGCTGGCGGCGATCTCCACGCCCTGCGCGCGGGCGATCTCAACACAGTCGCGGATCGCAAAGGCCACGCCCTCCAGCACGGCCTGTGTCAGGGCGGCGCGCGGGGTGTCCATCCGCAGGCCGAGGAAGGCGCCGCGGGCGGCGGGGTCGTTGTGGGGGCTGCGCTCACCCATCAGGTAGGGCAGGAAGTAGACATCATTCGCGCCCAGCTTGTCGGGGGTGATGGGGGCCTGCTCGGCGGCAAAGTCCTGCGTGTGCAGGATCTCCTCATTCCACCACTTATTGCAGCTTGCGGCGGAGAGGATGCAGCCCATCAGGTGGTAGCCGCCGTCCGCATGGGCAAAGCTGTGCAGGGCGTTGTGGCTGTCAACGCCGAAGGTGTCGCTTGTGATAAAGACGGTGCCGGAGGTGCCCAGCGAGATATTGCACCTGCCGCCGCCCACCGCGCCGCAGCCGACTGCCGCAGCGGCGTTGTCGCCCGCGCCGGCGCAGACGATGACATCGGCCGGCAGACCGAGCCCGGCGGCAGCCTCGGCGGTCAGGGTGCCGACAGGCTGCCAGCTCTCAAACAGCTTGGGCAGCTGCGCCTCGCGCACGCCGCAGAGGTCCAGCATCTCGCGGCTCCAGCATTTATGCTCGACATCGAGCAGCAGCATGCCGGAGGCATCGGAGTAGTCGGTGCAGTGGACACCGGTCAGCCTGTAGTTGATGTAGTCCTTCGGCAGCATGATCTTCTCAATGCGGGCGAAGTTCTCCGGCTCGTTGTCGCGCAGCCAGAGCAGCTTGGGCGCGGTGAAACCGGCAAACGCGATGTTGGCGGTGTAACGGCTCAGCTTGTCCTTGCCGATCTCGTTGTTCAGGTAATCGACCTGCTTCTGGGTGCGGCCGTCATTCCACAGGATGCAGGGGCGGATGACCTTGTCGGCCTTATCCAGCACGACAAGGCCGTGCATCTGGCCGCCTGCGCCGATGCCCCTGACCAGAGAGGCATCAAAGCCCTGCAGCAGCGCGGGGATACCGTCACAGACAGCGTCCCACCAATCGGCAGGCTCCTGCTCGCTCCAGCCGGGGTGGGGAAACGCGATACCGTACTCACGGCTGACGATGTTGTCGATCCGGCCGGTCTCGTCCATCAGCAGCAGCTTGACGGCGGAGGTGCCCAGATCAATGCCGATGTAATACATAGCGGTTGCTCCTTCTTGGAAACAGAATTCCTTTTTAAGATTATTTTACCTGTTACCCCTTGCACTGGCAAGAAAGAGTGTATAAAATAATAGACATAAGTTTGGATTTTGCGTCGAAAAGGAGTGCGTACAATGCTGATCTACGAGGCCGAGCGCTCGGACCGGCGGGGGTATCTCTACTGCCAGCGTGACCACAATTTCAGTTTCCCCGCGCATCTGCACCACAGCTATGAATTTTTGACCGTGCAGGCCGGGACGCTGGCCTGTACGCTGGAGACGGATACCTTTGAGATCCACCCCGGCGAGGCCCTGCTGGTGCTGCCGGACCAGATCCACAGCTACCACACAAACGGGGCCTCCCAAAGTGTGCTGTGGATATTTTCTGACGATTGGGTGCCGGAATTTTCGGCCCAGCTGGGGCAGCGGGCCTTTGCAGACCCGGTGTTCCGCATCGAGGCTGCGCCCCTGATGGAGCTGCTTTGGCAGGGCAACAACCGGTGCAAAAAGCTTGCGGGGCTGTACATGATCTGCGGTGCTGCGCTGGAGCAGTGCCCCCTGCGCCCGCGCCCCCAGCAGGATGCGGACGCCCATCTGTCGGCCCGCATCATCAACTATGTGCAGCAGAACTATACCGGTAGCCTGACGCTGGAGAAGATGGCGCACGACCTTGGTTATAATTATACCTATCTGTCGGCGTATTTCAACCAGCGGCTGCACACGGGCTTTCAGGATTTTGTAAACCAGTACCGGGTCAGCCATGCGGCCATGCTGCTGCAGGGCAGCAGCATCCCGGTCACTCAGGTGGCGGAGCAATGCGGCTTTGGCACGATCCGCAGCTTCAACCGCGTATTTTTGAAGTCGTTGGGCATGTCGCCAAGCGCCTTCCGCCGGCAGAACCGATGAAAAAGGCCCTCCCCACCCGGGGAGGGCCTTGGTGCTGCAGGCGGGTCACGGCTGCAGGTATTTTGCAAGGGTGCGCAGGAGAGTGTCCGGCTCGAGCGGCTTGGTCAGATGCTCATTCATGCCGGACTCATAGGCGCGGCGGCGGTCCTCGGTAAAGGCGTTGGCCGTCATCGCAAAAATGGGGATCGCTGCGGCATCGGGCCGGTCAAGGGCGCGGATGGCGCGGGTCGCCTCGTAGCCGTCCAGCAGCGGCATCATGACATCCATCAAAATGGCATCGAAGGTGCCGGGGGCGGACGCGGCAAAAAGCGTTACCGCCTCCTGCCCGTTGCGGGCGGCGGTCGTGCGCAGACCGGCGTTTTGCAGCAGGAACTCGGCAATCTCAAGGTTCAGGTCGTTGTCCTCGGCCAGCAGGATATGCTTGCCCTGCAGCGCCGAAAGGTCGGCCGGTGCGCCGGGCAGCGGCTGCGGCGCCGCTGCGCGGTCGACCTCAAAGGGCAGCGTGATATAGAAGGTCGTGCCCTCGCCCTGACGGCTGGTGAAGTCGATGGTGCCGCCCATTGCATCAATAAGGCCTTTGGCAATCGGCATGCCCAGCCCTGTGCCGGCGTAGGTGGAGCGGGCGTCCAGCAGCTCCTGCGTGAACGGCTCAAACAGATGCTTCTGGTATTCCTCACTCATGCCGATGCCGGTATCGGCGCAGGTAAAGCGAATCCATGCTTTGTCGCCCTCGCTGCGCAGCTCATGCAGGGTCAGGGTGATGCTGCCGTTGTCCGTATTGTACTTGATGGCGTTGGAGATGATGTTCATCACAAGCCGCTTTACATGCACAGGGCTGCCGATAAGATCGGGGTGGGGCAGCGTGATGTCCTCACAGCGGATGGTGATGCCGCGCTCGGCAGCCGGCTTTTCCAGCACATCGCACAGGCCGGTCAGCAGCGTGACCATATTGAAGGGGCGGTGCTCCAGCACGACCTCGCCGGACTCCAGCTTGCCCATGTCCAGCACCTCATTGACCAGCTCAAGCAGCAGGCCGGAGGCCTCCCAGATCTTTTCACGGCATTCGGCCTGCTTGGCCATGTCGGTGCTGTAGTGGTTGCCGATCTCGATCATGCCGCGTATGCCGTTGATGGGGGTGCGGATGTCATGGCTCATCCGCTGCAGAAACTCGGTCTTGGCGATGTTGGCGGCCTCGGCCCGGTGGGCGGCCTGCTCGAGCGAGGCCTGATAGGCGTGCTCCTGCCGGGCTTTTTCCTCCTGATAGTTCTGCAGTGTGCGGTGGCGCACCAGCTCGATCATCAGCACGATGAGCAGATAAGCCACCGAGGTAAACATCAGGTTTTTGACGGTCGTGGTGTAGATCGTGCCCTCGGGCAGGTAGGCGTAGACATAGAAGTCGCGCCCCTGCGTGGTATAGCCGAAATATCCCCGGAAGTGTGTGTTGGAATCCCGCACATAGACCATCCGGTTAAAGCGACCGTGCTCACGAAGAAGCCGCAGCGGCAGCACAGCATCGGGGGCAAGCCCGAGCAGGCTTGTGTCGTTGGAGGCGATGATCGAATCGCCGCTGACCACAGCAAGGGTGCCGTCGCCGGGGGTCGTAAAGCCCGCCAGAAGATGTTGGCAGTTGAGGTTATAGCTGTGTACATAGTCGGCCGGGGTGTGGTAGAACACCGCCACGATGCCGTCTGCATCGGTCCGGGCTGCTGCGGCAAGGTCAAGGAAGGAGTCATCGTCACAGACCAGCCGGACGGAGTAGGTCTTTTTCGGGTGGTCGGCCACATCCAGCAGCGGCGCGGTGGTCAGCTCCTGCAGCAGCAGCTGCGGCAGTGCCCCCTCCTTGCTGTAGCACTGCACCACATTGCCGTCCCGGTCCAGCACAGCCACGCCGGTCAGGTAGTGGTTTTCCACACAGCCGGACAGCACCTCCGCCTCAACCGCAGCAGTGCCGGTCTGAATATCGCGCGCACACTGCTCACAGGCCTCGGCAATGCGCAGCAGGCTCTTGGACTCGACGGCCAGCGACAGGCTGGCGTAGTCATAGCACTGGTCCTTTATATAGTTCACGCGGCTGGCAAAATTCTGTTCGCCCTCAAAGTTGTCAGTCCGGATCGAATACAGGCCGACGACCAGCAGAAGCAGCAGACCGATCACGATGGTCAGCGGGCGAAAGCCGGGGACGGTGCGGCGGGGTTTAGTCTGCATAGCCGTCTGCCTCCAGATATTTGTCGGGGTCCGCAAGGTAGCTTGCCAGAATGCTGCGGGTGGTGCCGTCGGTGCGCATCTGCTCCAGCGTGGCGCAGAGCGCCTGCGCAATGCCGCGGTCATCGCTGCGGGAAAAGGCAACGCCCAAACCAACGACCTCCAGCGGCTCCTCCAGAATGCGGAACTCGGAGCCGTAGTCCGCCATATACTGCAGGAGCGAGATCTCGTGCGTGGCCACGGCATCGGCGTAGCCCTTGGCAAGGTGGCTGTAGATCAGCTCCTGCTTCTGCAGCGAGTGGAGCGCGCGTATCTCGGGGATGCGGGGGTCATTGCCATCAAGAAACAGGCTCTCGGGCTTGGTGGTGGCCTGCACGACCACCGTCTTGCCCGCCAGATCGGCAAGCGTCTGAATGTCGCTGTCCGGCATGACGGCTACGACCTGATGGCTGTACATATACGGCCCGGCCCAGGTGTATTCGTCCTCGCGGCCGTTCATCGAAAAGCAGCCCCAGATGCAATCGATCGCACCGCTTTCAAGCAGCGCGTTTTTTTCAGTCCAGTTGATCGTGATATATTCGGGGCGGTAGCCCATGCGGCGGAACGCCTCGGCGGCCAGCTCTACATCAATGCCGGCGGGCTGGCCGTTACCGTTCACATAGTTAAAGGGCGGGTAGTTGTCGCAGCCGACGGTGATGACCGGCAGGTCGGCGTTTGAGTCGGCGGTGTCTGCGGCACAGCCTGCCAGCAGCACGCCGGTAAGCCAGAGAGCCAGAAGCAGACAGAGAAGATGCTTGCGCGGTTGTTTCATAGGGCGGCCCCTCGTTCTGAAAGCTGCTGTGTTATAAGTCATACTATATAATTGTAGCACTGCAGTAAAACTGCGTCAAGGCCAAGGTTGTGCGATTCAACAAAAGCTTCGGCAGGCGCGGCCTTACCCGAGGTACTGTGTTAAAAACCGGACGGTGGTCTGCCGCAGGGCCTCGTCAAGGGCGGCGGCCGTGGCGGGGTCATCGCTGAGATAGTTGTGGTTGCCGGCCGCAAAGGGGTCCAGCACGACCTGACCGTCCGGCAGGCTCTGCACGGCGGCGATCGTTTCGGCCTGGGTGGTGCTGCTTAAAATGCCCTCGCTGCCGCTGTAGGTCAGCAGGGTGGGCAGGGCGCTCTCCCGCAGGGCGGCGTTCGGGTCAGAGGTGCGCATCTCATCCATATAGGCTGCGCTCAGCTCGACCCCCCAAGCAGTAACGCTGCCGTTGGCCTCGGCCTCGGCGGCCATGGCCTCCACTGCGGAGAAATCATCAATGTTCAAAAATTCAAGGCCGTTCAGCCCGGCACCGTTGGCGGGGCTCCAAAGCACAAGCGCGGCGATGCCGCCCTTTTGCTGCGGGTACAGGCTGGCCAGCCGCCCGCCCATGCTGTGGCCGACCAGCGCGGTCGGGCCGGTGCCGTAGGTGCTTTGCATGTACAGGATCGCACTTTCAACATCATCGGCCATGTGGGAAAGCGTATAGGCGGTGAACGGCTCGGTGCTGTCGCCGCAGCCGGGGAAATCCAGCCGCACCGTGGCGATGCCCTGCGCGGCCAGATCCTGCGCCAGCGGGGCAAAGTGGCCGTCACCCGCGCGGCTGCCCGTAAAGCCGTGGCAAAGCACGGCCAGCGGCATATCCCCGCTGCGGGCCAGCTTGCCCGGCAGCTGCACCGTGGCGCAGATGGTGCCCCGCGTGCCGGGGATGCTGACATCCTGCGCGGCAGGGGTGCGGCACAGCAGCGCCTGCGCCGCCGCAATGCAGAGCGCCAGCGCGGCAATGCAGCCGGTCAATACATAAAACGCGCGTTTCTGCGTTTGATTTTTCATGGGTAAGCACCTCCGTTTGCTCCTATTAAACCGTATGCGCACACAGATGTCAAGGGGGCTTTTGGGATACAAAATGCGGGGGCGGCCTGTGTTTGCGTATTTGTCGGACTTATGGTAAAATACAGGTAAAATCATATAAGTGAGGACCTTTACCATGGGTATTGTTGTGATCGGTGCTGTTTTTGTGGATATTAAGGGGTATCCGCTGTCCACCTACATACCGGGCGGGCGCAACGCAGGCCGGGTCGAGCAGGTACACGGCGGCGTCTGCCGCAATGTGGCCGAGGATATTGCCAATGTGGAGCTGCGCCCCACCTTTGTCAGCCTTGTGGATGAAACCGGCTCCGGTCAGGATGTCATCGACAAGCTGGCCAGACACAAGGTCAACACCCGGTACATCCGGCGCGTGCCGGACGGCATGGGCACATGGCTGGCCGTGTTTGACAATGACGGCGATGTCTGCGCCGCTATCTCCAAGCGGCCCGACACCACGCCGCTGACCCGGCTGCTGCAGGAGCAGGGTGATGAGATCTTTGCGGACTGTGACGGCATCGCCATTGAGCTGGACCTTGAGAAGGAGACCGTCAAGCAGGTGCTGCATTTTGCCAAAAAGTACCGCAAAAAGGTCTATGCGGCGGTGTCCAACATGAGCATTGCGATGGAGCGCCGCGACTTTTTGCAGCAGATCGACTGCTTTGTCTGCAACCAGCAGGAGGCCGGGCTGATGTTCTCAGACAATTATGAGGAGCTGGACGCGGACGAGATGTGCCGCACGCTGGCTGGCAATGTACACAGCGCCAACATCCCCTGCATGGTGGTCACGATGGGGGACAAGGGGGCCGTCTACGCCCGCAGCGGCGGCGAGTGCGGCATGGTCCCGGCCAAAAAGGTCGATGTCATCGACACGACCGGCGCGGGCGATGCCTTTTTTGCCGGCACGGTCATCGGCCTGACCTACGGCAAGACGCTGGCGCAGGCCTGTGAGATCGGCAGCCGGCTGGCGGCCTCGGTCATCTGCATATCGGAGAATGTCTGCCCGCGCTTCCGCCCGGCGGAGTTCGGCCTTGATGTGCCGGTCACGGACTAAAAAACAGAGCTTACGGCGTAAAATGTCAGAAAATGCCAATTTTCCGATTTCGCACATTTTGCCCTTTTAGCAATATATAAAGCGGATAATTCTTTAGATACAAGCTGAATTGTTCCTTTTGACATTGTGCTTTGGAAAGCACAATTTGCGGAATTTTAAATTATTTGTTATAATGTAACCATGAAAACACAACGAAAGGCGGCCCCGCAGGGGCTGCATACGCTGGCCGGGGGAATCTGGCTCAGCTTTACCCGGCTGGACAGCCACCTTGCGCCGCTGCCTGTGCAGGCTGCGCGGCTGCTGGTCTTTGACTTCTGCCGCGCCGGGCGGCGGGCCATCCCCGACGGGCCGGAGGAATACGCCATCGTGACGGAGGCACACGCCGCCGTCAGCTTTGCTGCGCCGGATGAGCCGTTCTACCTGCCGGGCGGCCAGTATGAAGGGCTGCAGCTTTTCATCGACCCGGACGCCGTGCAGGCGGACAGCTTTTTGACCGTGATGGGCCTTGAGATCGGCGGTATTGCGGACTACTTCTGCCGGGACGGTGTCCACTGCTGCCCGCTCAGCGAGGCCATCACCGACATTCTGGACGAGCAGTGGAGCGATGCCGAGTACGCCACCCCGGGCGAGCTGCGCTACACGGCGGTGCGGCTGCTGTATGAGCTGCTGCGCCTGCCTGATGACGCCGAGGCCGCCCGCTGCCCGGCGCGGCAGGTCGAGCTGGTGCGCGAAACAGAAACGCTTGTGCTGCGCGATCTCTCGGTGCGGCATACGGCCAAGGCGCTGGCCGATGGCTTCGGCCTGAGCGAGAGCGGCTTTAAGCTGTACTGCCAGAATGTGCTGGGCGAGGGGTATCTTGCCTATTTCCGCCGCCGCAGGCTGGAGAAGGCCGCCGAGCTGCTGCGCACGACAACGCTGCGGGTGCAGGACATAGCGGCCGGTGTCGGCTATGAAAGTCAGGGCAAATTTGCCAAGGCGTTTTACGACCAGTTCCGCCTGATGCCGATGGAATACCGCCGTCTGGCAAAATAAAGCGCAAAGCCCCGTCACCCGGGAAATCGGGCGGCGGGGCTTTTTGGGCGGTGTTACCGCCAAGTAAAGGTCACCATGCCGTACACATAGATAAAGGCGATGGCGCAGGGAACAAAAAATTGAAAGACGGGCTTCATCCACGGCCGGAGCTTGGGCCCCTTGCCGGTGTTGGCCTCGGCCGCAAAGCGGTCCCAGCCCCAGCCGAGGCGGCTGCAGCAGAAGAGCGCCAGCACCAGAGAGCCGAGCGGCAGCACATTGTTGCTGACGATGAAATCCCAGAAGTCCAGCCACGCGCTGCCCGGCGCAAACGGCTGAAAGTGCAGCACGCTGTAGCCCAGCGCCGTGGTCAGCGCCAGCAGAAAGATGCCGACACCGCAGACAAGGCAGCCCTTGGGGCGGCTCCAGCCGGTCAGCTCCCGGATCATGGCAAGGATGTTCTCGCAGACGCCCAGCACGGTGGAGAGCGCGGCAAACACCATGAACAGGAAGAAAAGGGTGCCCCACCAGCGGCCGCCCGCCATGTGGTTGAATACGCCGGCCATCGTGTCAAACAGCAGGCTCGGCCCGGCGGTGACCTCCAGCCCGTAGGTGAAGCAGGCCGGGAAGATGATGATGCCGGCCAGCACTGCGACAAAGGTGTCCAGCAGGATGACATGGACCGATTCGCCCATCAGCGCACGGTCCTTGCCGATATAGCTGCCGAAGATCGCCATGCCGCCCATACCGACCGACAAGGAGAAGAATGCCTGATTCATGGCCGCCACGATGACCGAGCCGCTGATCTTGGAGAAGTCCGGCACCAGATAGAACCGCAGCCCCTCCGCTGCGCCGGAAAAGGTCAGGCTGTGCAGCGCCAGCACCAGCATCAGCACCAGCAGGGCGGTCATCATGTACTTGGTCACGCGCTCCAATCCGCCCTGCAAGTTGAAGCCGAGCAGTACGAACGCCGCCACGACTACCACAAACAGATAGGTCACATTGACTTTCGGGTCGGCCAGCATCTGCGCAAAGCCGAAGTCGGCGTTCTGCCCGGTGAGGAACTTGACGAAATAGTAGAGAATCCAGCCTGTGACAACGGTGTAAAAGGCCATCAGCGCAATGTTGCCGATCAGGCTGAATACGCCGAAAAGCCCCCACCGCTGGCCCGGCTTTTCAAGGCGCTGGTACATATAGATGGGGCTGGCCTGCGCTGCGCGGCCCACGGCAAACTCCATGACCATGACGGGCAGGCCCAGCACCAAAAGACAGAGGATGTAGAGCAGCATAAAGCTGCCGCCGCCGTTCTGGCCGCACATCCAAGGGAATTTCCAGACATTGCCGCAGCCGATGGCGCACCCGGCGGACAGCATGATAAAGCCAAGGCGGCTGCCAAGGCGTTCGCGTTCCTGCATAGTTTTTACATTTCCTTTTCGGTAGTGATTTCAACACAGACGATCTCTGTGCGGCCCTGAGTGCGGAATTTGTAGCCCCAGGTGCCGGTGCCGCCGCTGACAATGGCGGTGCAATGGTCGTTGATGACCTTTTTGCCGTAGTTGCGTTCGTTTTTGGCAACCATGCCCACGGCGCCCGCAGGCCATACCTGCCCGCCGTGGGTGTGGCCGCTCAGGATCAGATCGGCCCCTGCTGCAGCCGCGGCCTTGAAGTCCCGCGGCTCATGGTCAAGCCAGACCGTGTAGCGGTCATCCGGGCCGCCGGGCATCAGCTGCTGTGCGGTAAAGCGCTTTCCGTTCGTGTACAGGTAATCCTTGCGGCCCACCACCCGCACGCCGCCGGGCAGCAGCACCGAGGTATCCTCCAGAATACGCACCCCGGCGGCAGCAAGGCCGCGCTCCAGCTCGGCGCGGCCAAAGCTCGGCTCCCGCCAGTGGTGGAACAGGTCATGGTTGCCCAGCACATAGTATTTGCCCAGCGGCGCACGCAGCGCACCGAACAGGGCGCAGAAGGCTTTCAGCTCCTCCGGCTCGGTAAATTCGTCAAAAATGTCGCCGGTCAGCACCAGCAGGTCGGGGCGGCAGGCCTCGATCTTCTCGCGCAGCTCAGGGATGCGGGTGTGGTCCATCGCGGCGCAGCTGCGGGGGTGAATATCGCTGATCTGCACGATGCGCAGCTGGCCGCCCGGCAGCCCTTTGCGGGTCGTAAGGCGGTAGCGGGTCGTACAGAGGTGCAGCGCCCGGCGGCGGCCCCACCACATAATCAGCGCCGTCAGCAGCCACGGCGTTATGCCGCCCAGCCAAAAAATACGCCAAACTGCCAGCGGCGCGCCGCCGATGCGGCGCAGCACCAGCCCAATGCCGGTGCCGATGCAGTAAAAGGTCACCAAATGCCCGACAAAGACGATGCCAAGGCCCAGCGGGTCCCGGCTGATATAGGCCAGCAGCGCCATCAGCACCAGCGGCAGGCCGTAGTACAAAACCGGCCACTGTGCCGCAAGCTGCAGCGGCGGCAGCTGTAAAAAGTTGAGATACAGCAAAATATCCAGCGCCGCCTGCCCCAGCCGGGGAAGAACAAATTGGAAGAATGGATGATACATAGTGTTGGCCTTTGTTTCGTGAGAGTGCCTTCCCCCTTGGGGGAAGGTGTCTGCGGCCCCGCCCGCAGACGGATGAGGGGCGGAGATACCGTGATTACCCATACAGGGGATAGTATGGCAAAGTTGTCGCAATTGTCCGTACATGGGACAATATGGCAAGGTTGCCCCTCATCAGTCGCCTGCGGCGACAGCTTCCCCCCAAGGGGAAGCCTTTTTAACAAAAATTCCCCCGCACCTCGCGGCACGGGGGCTGAAATGTAGTTTTTACTGTTCCTTTGCCTTGATGGCGGCGTCAATCGCGCGGGCGGCCTCTTTGCCGGCACCCATCGCCAGAATGACGGTGGCGGCACCAGTGACAGCGTCACCACCGGCGTAGACCATCGGGCGGGTGGTCAGGCCGTCAGGGCCGTTGGTGATCAGGCAGCCGTGCTTGTCGGCGTCCAGACCGGGGGTGGTGGAGCGGATCAGCGGGTTCGGGCTGGTGCCCAGCGCCATGATCATCGTATCGACATCGAGGACAAACTCGCTGCCCTCCTTGACGATGGGGCGGCGGCGGCCGGAGGCATCCGGCTCACCCAGCTCCATCTCCACGCAGGTCATACCCTTGACCCAGCCGTTCTCATCACCCAGCACTTCCGTCGGGTTCGTCAGCGTCTTAAAGACGATGCCCTCCTCCTCGGCGTGCTCGACCTCCTCCTTACGGGCAGGCAGCTCGGCCATGCCGCGGCGGTAGACGATGTAGACATTCTCGGCACCCAGACGCTTGGCGCAGCGGGCCGCGTCCATGGCGACATTGCCGCCGCCGACAACGGCAACGGACTTGCTCTTCATGATGGGCGTGCGGGAATCCTCTTTATAAGCCTTCATCAGGTTCACGCGGGTCAGGTACTCGTTGGCGGAGTAGACGCCGTTCAGGCTCTCGCCGGGGATGCCCATAAAGCGGGGCAGACCGGCACCGGACGCGACATAGACAGCCTCAAAGCCGTAGTCGTTCATCAGTTCGTCGATCGTCAGCACCTTGCCGATGACCATGTTGGTTTCAATGTCAACGCCCAGTTCTTTCAGGCCCTCGACCTCGTGCTGGACGATGTCCTTGGGCAGACGGAACTCGGGGATGCCGTACATCAGAACGCCGCCCGCAACATGCAGGGCCTCGTAGACGGTGACCTTGTAGCCCAGCTTGGCCAGATCGCCCGCAACGGTCAGGCCGGAGGGACCGGCACCGATGACAGCGACCTTGTGGCCATTGGGCGCGGGGGCGGTGGGCTTGGTATGTACGTTGTTGCGGTACCAGTCGGCGACAAAGCGCTCCAAGCGGCCAATGCCGACGGCCTCGCCCTTGATGCCGCGGACGCACTTGCCCTCGCACTGATGCTCCTGCGGGCAGACACGGCCGCAGACGGCGGGCAGCGCGCTGGACTGCGCGATCACATGGTAGGCGGCCTCAAAATCACCCTCGGCCACATGCTTGATGAAGCCGGGAATATCAATTTCAACAGGGCAGCCGCTGCGGCAGGGGTGGTTCTTGCACTGCAGGCAGCGCTTGGCCTCGTTCACGGCCATCTCCTCGGTGTAGCCGAGGGCGACCTCCTTGAAGTTTTTGTTGCGGACATTCGGCTCCTGGCTGGGCATGGGGCACTTTTTTGGGTCCATATTCGGCATGATCACTGCACCTCCTGTTTCAGCAAGTTGCACTCGGCCTCGCGGGCGTGTGCCTCAAAGGGCTTGTACATCGTGCCGCGGTGCATAGCCTCATCAAAATCGACCTCAAAGCCGTCAAAGTCGGGGCCGTCCACGCAGGCGAACTTGGTCTGGCCGCCCACGGTCAGGCGGCAGCCGCCGCACATGCCGGTGCCATCGACCATGATGGGGTTCATCGACACAACGGTCTTGACATTGTGGGGCTTGGTCGTCTTGACGACAAATTTCATCATGATCAGCGGTCCGATCGTGATGACCTCGTCAAAGTTGGCACCGTCCACAATCTTCTTTTCCAGCGGGGCGGTGACAACGCCCTTCTCGCCGTAGGAGCCGTCATCGGTCATGATGATGAACTCATCACAGCAGGCGCGGAACTCGTCCTCGAGAATGACAAGATCCTTGTTGCGGAAACCGACAATGCCGGTGACCTTGGTGCCCTGCTCATGCAGTGCCTGCGCCACGGGCAGCGCAATGGCGCAGCCTACGCCGCCGCCGACCACGCAGACATTCTTCAGGCCCTCGATCTCGGTGGCCTTGCCCAGCGGGCCGACAAAATCGTGCACGGCCTCGCCCTCCTTGAGGGAGTTCAGCTGCATCGTACCGGCGCCCACGACCTGAAAGATGATGGACACGGTGCCGGCCTCGCGGTCAAAGCCGGCGATGGTCAGGGGGATTCGCTCAGAGTCCTCCTTGGCGCGGACGATGATGAACTGGCCGGCCTTCGCCTTTTTGGCGATGAGCGGCGCATGGATCCAGAGCTCGGTCACGGTGGGGTTAAGCTCCCGCCGTTTGATGATAGTAAACAAAGCGATCTCTCCTTCTCCTTGTTATTCTATAAAGTGGGTGCTTATATTGTAGCGTATTTCCCAGGGAATGTAAAGAAGAAAGTTAAGACGAACAAACAGGAAAATAAGGGGAGAGGGAGGCGGGGCGGCAAAAGGGGGAACGGGATGTGGCGGCAGGTTTTTCGGCGGGGTGAGGGCACCCCGC